>Ga0214473_10000112_pt1 | contig 114253 bp, 82 predicted proteins | sample RVTome_7_FD_203509 | JGI IMG/M metagenome (GOLD analysis project Ga0214473, IMG submission 203509) | Soil microbial communities from uranium-contaminated site in the Upper Colorado River Basin, Wyoming, United States - RVT98D197 | ecosystem: Environmental > Terrestrial > Soil > Contaminated >...
CCGTGGGAAAGTCCACAATAGCTGGCATCGGCGGATCCTCCACCAAGATTTCAGACATCCTGCCAGCAATATTCATCGTCCAAAAGCCCGTTTCGACCTCAATATTTCAACTTTGCAAAACGTCAGTACTAAGTCAGCCACCTTTACACCAAGAGAAATCGTTCTTATTTTCAGAATCATCGGCTATAAGAAAATAAGACGGGGCGTTTGATACACGTATCAAACGCCCCGGCGGACTCGATATGGTTGTCACTTTGGTCACGGAAGAAGGAACCAATCCTGCGACAGAGAATTATCCTTCAGCCAGTTCTCCTGCAGCAAGGCAAGGTCAGTATCATCGACGCGGCAGTCTCCGTTGAGGTCTCCCACAAGGGGCTGATAGCCCGGCACCGACTGGGCGGCCTCGCAACTGTCGGTGTACACGTCGATGGTGACCGTGTCCGAGCCGGTGTACTCGCCGTCGGACGCATCCAACTGCAAGACGTACCGGCCCGTGGCCGAAAGGGTAACGGTGGTGTCCTCGGCGGTGGCCGCTTGTATGACGGCGGCCGGAGCACCGTTGGGTTCGCTGACTACCGTCCACTTCACCGTATAAGCGTCCTCATCGGTGACGGTCGCATCCAGATTCCCCATTTTGGACCCATCCTGCAGCCATGTCACGATATTTGCGCCGGCATTCACTCTGGGGGGTATGTTGTCCACGATGAAACTGAAGATAGGACCGAACACCGGGTCTGTGGCGCTGCCCACGTAGCTGTCAATGGCCCAATAGTACCGTTTCTTTGGCTGAGTTTGCACGAGGACCGAAGTGACGGCCTGCTTGTTGACAACGCGGATGGCTGCGGGATCGAGAAATTGTTCGATCGCTTGCAGGTTGTCGGTCAAATAGACGTCAAACGCCACGGCTGCACCGGGCGTACACGGGTCGGGCGCGGTCCAACTCAAGGTGATGTTGCCTGGCACGGCAGTGCCCCCATCCTGAGGGACAGGATTGAGGGGATGCAGACCCTTGACGACCAAAACATTGTTTTCAGTTGTTTCCACAATCACGGTCCCCACACCACCGTAGGCCGTAATGCTACCGTCGGCAATATAACCATTGATACGAGTGAGACGGCCGTCAGAGAACCTCTGCTTTATCACACCACCGGAAATATCCATATGGCCCTTTGCATTTGTACCAGTAGCGAAACGCAGCGGCCAATCTCCGTTGTCCGTGAGATTCAAGGTACCGCCTCTGAGTTCCACCACACCATCGCCATTCGCACCCTGGCCAACCGCCATTTCTTGAGTGATTAGATTCACAACACCACTGTTGTCGATCACCAAACGGCCAAATCCTTCACGTCCAACATAAATACGGCCATTATTTCCGGCACGACTTACATCGCCGCCATTATACACACCGCCCAGAACCTCCAGCGTATGACGAGCGTCTTCAGCGCCACCGACATAGGCAAGGATAGTCCATTCCCAAGCAGTCAATTGTGCGCCATCCACCAGTCGCAGTGTTGATCCACCTGCTTCTAAAACAAAGTTTCGCACGATGCCGGCATCATAATCAATAACAGCCAATCCACCATCTACAATTTGTGCCTTGTCATCCGCACCTGGAATCACATTACCATTCCAGTTATCGGGATTACTCCATAATTCACTGACGGATCCGTTCCAACGGATGCTTGCAGCGGACAACGAGCCCGCCAACAATAATGTAATACAGATACCCAAAACAATTCGTGATCTCATGATACATCCTCCAGAAATAAAAGTAATAGGTGCAACAATTGCGTTTTGGCCACACACCAAAACACCGCTGGCGTAACCTTCCTCCACCGGCCGCTTCGATCCCTGTCCGAAATGACCCACATCCGAGCCGGTTTGCCGGCAACGTCAAGACCCAGCCTGAACAGCTTGCTCAAACGTTATCATATCAAAATGCGAGCGTTTTGTCCCCAACAATTTTTGGAGAAAATTCACAGTTCACGCCCCGGCGGCGGAATCATTTCTTTGCTCTCTTGTCCAGTTTTGTGAAGAAATCTCTGAAGATGGGGTCCCTCTGCACGAAATTCACCGTTCTGATCAGATGCCTGGACTGATCGAAGCTGAACGTGTAATTGTCGGTCACAATCGGGCTGTGCACGAGGTCGGAGGGCAGCCATTTGTCGTCAATGACCCATGCGACGGCCGTCATATCCCACAGGACTTTGGACCATCCGAAATGGTCCTTCCTGTATTCCTTGAAGATTCTGAGCAGATAATCGCCGATGGCTCCCCGGCCCGCAACGTAACGCTCCATCTCCGGCACGGTCGTCGTAAAGTGCGTAACGACGGGCGTGCAAGGCAGTTGCACGAACGGGACGCCGCAGTCGAAGATAATTCTCGAAGCGTTCAGGTCCTGCCGGAAGTTGAATTCCCTCTGGTTAGGCCAGTTGTGCCCGTTGCCGCCCAGCCACACAACAACGATGTTACGAATAATGGCCGGCTCAATCAGAATCGCGTTGGCGACATTCGTGATCGCTCCGACGGCCGCGACGTAAAGCGGGTCTTCGGGGCTGCTCTTCTTGGCCCTCTCTATCAGGTCCAGGGCGGCGGGGCTTCTTTCGGGGTTCTTAAGGTCGCTCAGGTAGCGGGAGCTGCCCTTAAAGGCAAACCCGTCGGGGGATTTGTCAAGCCTGCTCAGGATTCGCAGGATTTCTTCATAGCTTTTTTCCATGCCGTCGGCCGGCCCGCTTGATCTGTTGTTCGTAAAGGGAGCTGCATAGACCGCCTGCACGTTCAGCTCGGGCGAGATCATCGCATAGACCAAAGCAAATTGATCGTCGATCTCGTTTCCCGTATCAGTATCGAGGACCATTCGGACCGGCCTGCTGTCCGGGTGTTTGAGCATTTCTATCCGTTGGCCTTCCGAGACCGCCGGAAACTCCTGGCCAAACAGAAGCGGCCCCGCAACGAGCAAATTCAGAAGCAACACAGCGCTAATCAGATTCTTCATGGGTGGGTACCTTTCAGAGTCAGCAACTCGTTTTCGGTGTTCGTAGTGACGCCGTAAGGCGTTAATTCCGAAATGCCCTTACCACCGTAAGGCGTCCCTTGCGGGAGGGCACACTACAAACGGACCATGCCTGATGTCTGGTAGTATAGCATGAACCTGCGACATACACAATTCGTCGAAAATACGAGACTTGAGATTTGCTGCAATAGTGCTATAGTATGCCTGATTTCAATTTTGCAGAACTCATCAATGTCATGCGAAAGGACAAGAGCGATGAAACGCAGAGAATTCCTGAAGGCTTCGATAGCCATTGGTGCGGCGGCGTCTTTGAGGCCCGGGCGGGTTTTGGGCGCCAACAATGATATTCGCATCGGCGTGATCGGAATCGGCTCATTCATCAAGATCGGCGGCAAGGGACGTGCGGATATCGAGGACTTCCGCAAGATTCCGGGCGTCCGGGTAGCGGCTTTGTGCGACTGTGATCAGAAGCACCTCGACTACGAGATGGACCTGTTCAGCAAGCGTGGCGAGAAGGCCAAAGCGTGCAGGGATTTTCGCGAGATTCTGGATGACAAGGAAATCGACGCCGTCTCGATCACGACGCCTAACCATTGGCACTCGCTGATGACCATCATGGCCTGCCAGGCGGGAAAAGACGTGTTCGTGCAAAAGCCTTCCTCGCACAATATCTTCGAGGGGCGCAAGATGGTCGAGGCCATGCGCAAATACAAGCGCGTCGTCCAGGCCGTGCATGGGCCTCGCGAAAGCGGCGCGAATGCCGAGTCATTCGAGTATGTCTGGTCCGGCAACCTGGGGAAGATCAAGTGCATCTATGGGATCAACTACAAGCCGCGGACGAGCATCGGTAAGGTCAGCGGGCCCCAGCCCATCCCGACGTCCTGCGATTACGACCTCTGGTGCGGCCCGGCCCCCAAGAAGCCCCTCATGCGCCAAGAGCTCCACTACGACTGGCACTGGGACTGGGACACCGGCGACGGCGACCTTGGGAACATGGGTATTCACGCGATGGACGGATGCCGCTGGGCCTTGCGCCAAAATGCGCTGCCCAAGCGCGTGGTCAGCATTGGGGAGCGCCTGGGCTACGACGACGACGGCCAGACCCCCAATACGATGATCACGCTGCTGGATTACGAGCCGGCTCCGATTATCTTCGAGGTTCGCGGCCTGCCTAAGAATGAATCGCTGCGAGAATCCGACTGGGGCAAGAACGGGCGGCGCAACATGGATGACTTCAAGGGCGTGCAAACCGGATTTGTCGTGCAATGCGAAGGCGGCTACGTTGCAGACGGCTCGGCGTTCGACAATCAAGGCACGCTCATCAAGAAATTCACGCGAGAGCAGCCCGGATGCAAACAGAATTTCATCGACGTCGTTCGCAGCCGCAAGACAAACGAGCTTAGGACCGATGCAATGCAGGGACATCTGTCCTGTGGTCTGGTACACATGACTAACATCTCGTATCGCGTGGGCCGTCACAAGAGCAACGATGAAATCCTCGATGCGATTCGAGGCGAAGCGGAACTTTCTGAATCATTCGCACGGCTGAACGAGCATCTTGCCGCCAACCGGCTTAATGTCGACCGCAAATCGCTGACCCTCGGGGCCATGCTGACGATGGATACCGACAAAGAGAGATTCGTCGGCCCGATGAGCGAAGAGGCAAACATGCTGATTTCAAGAAACTACCGGGAGCCGTTCGTTGTACGCGACACCGTCTGACGGTTGCTGCTCTCAAGATACTGCTTCAGCGCGCGGGCCACGTCCCGGCCAAAAGCGCGGGCCTTGTCCGCTGTCACTACAGTCGTGCCCACGTTCGCATAAGGAATCTCGATGGTTGTTGCCAGACGGATGCCAGGCTGCTCTTGTGCCCAGCCGCTGCATGACTTGAGGTTTCCGTAGTTGCCGGCGGCGTTCCATGCTGTGCCGAAGGGCAGATTGCTCGCCGAAGAGTAGGGCAGGGGCCCTTCGCGGATGGACTCCAGGATATCGGAAAATGCCTGCTGCTGGCACCAAATATCGGAGTCGGCAGTGCCCACGACGTAGATGACTTCGTTGTATTTTCCGCTGATGTGAGGGCAGTGCAGGTCGATAGCCGCCGTCAGTTTTCCCTGCGACCATTGCGGAACGAACTGGCGTATCGCCTGGACGGTAGGGTAGATGCTGTCGCTTTGGTAGTCCCGGTTGTGGTCGTGCGGCTTGCGATTCTTGCCCTGGTCGCCGTCTTCGACGCCGTCCTTGTCCACAAAAGGTATGGCGAGCACCTCGACATTGCTCTGAAACCAACGGCCCAGGTCCGTATCGGCCAGGACCGCGTCCAGCAGACCTTCAAGTGTGTAAGAGGCAATCATCTCGCAGGCATGATGCCGCGCGGTCAGAAGGACTCGGTACTTCGGGTCGGCGTCAATCTGGCCCGCGTGGAGACGTTCCGCTGACCGGCCCTTGCTCGTCCGGCAAAGCTCGCGCACGGCAAGATAAGGGTTGCCGGCGTGCTTTGCCAAAAACTCGCGCAGGTTCGATTCGAGATAGGGGATCGAGAAGCAGAATCGCACGTCTCGCGGCTTGTTGTCGAACGTGAAGCTGAACGAAGAATCCTCCACCGCTTTGGGGCCGAGCCACGACCACGTCCGTCCGGCGTCGGTGCTGAAAGCGGGTCCTTGTGTGCCGACGGGATTTCTGCCGGTGAACTCGAATTTGACGGTACGGCCCGCTGCACCCCTAACCCGAAAATACCAATAGAACCACCAGTCGGATGAGTCACGCTGGTCGGGCCGAAGGAATATGATATCGTCTTCGCTGCAATCGGCGATAACATTGCCGCCGGGGAAATCGACATCGATGGTGAGCGTGCCGGGCGGGACGGATGGCTGTGAATTCAGGGTTGAATTCGCAGACTGGGTACGATGGCACCCGGCAAACGGCGCAAACAGTATGGTTATGATCAACAGTGGTAGTATCCTGCGAGGCATGTCCATTTCCTCCTGCCTATCTATCCTGATGGTGGGGGGCTCAGCCTATTTTGCCGGAAGGTGATTCGCTTGAAGAGCCAACGCAGATTCAGAGACATCAGCGCCAAGCCGAGAGATTTCTTTGGCACGACCGAAGTCGTTGGACGACAGCAGAATGTTTTTCGTCTGCTGGCCGCGCAGGTCGAGGAACAGCTCGGTGCCGACCGGCGGCCTACAGTTGCGAATCAGGATATCCTGCGAATTTGCGCATAAAATCATGCCGGCCGCTCCGGTGGCGAAGGGTGCGTCGATGGAGTCGAGGACGGTATCCTTCACATCATCCAATACCACCGCATGGCGATAATCCGCAGCCGAGGTTTGCAATCGAAGATTCTGAAATCTAAGCCCCGTGACGTGACGGCAGAAGAATCCGTATGCCGGAAGCGTCCCGAACATGGTGCTCTCGGGATAGCTGTCCGGCTTTTCAGGAACGTCGCGCGCCGCATCTTCTTTGGTGCCTGTTCCCTCGAAGCTCAACTGGATGTTGCTGAGGGTGACGTTTTCAATCGAATGGTCCGGCAGGCCGGTAATGGAACAGCCGATGGGCGAGCATTCGGTCGCGACGACGTTGCTGACGATCACGTTGCGGAACGTGCCGATATCGGGCGTTGGTTGGTCCTTCTCATACAGACGCGCGCGATTTCCCAGCCGCATGAAAATCGGCACAGTGACACCTTTGATGGTCAGATTCGATATCGCCACGCGGTCGAGAGTTCCGCCATCGACGATTTCCAACGCTACGCCCGCCAATCCTCTCTGTCGTCCGTAAGTGACCTTGGAGTAGCGGGGCGAGCATACCGTGCAGTTGGTGACGGTGATGTTCTGAAATCCGCCGCCGGACTCGGTGCCCATCTTGATGGAGTTGCAGTGACTGCTTACCACGCAGTCCGAGATTGTGATGTTCTCGCAGGGACTTCGAGACAGGCTCTTCAAGACGATCCCGTCATCGTCGGAATCAACCACGCAGCCGGTGATCGTCACGTCCCGGCAACTGTCGATATTGAGGCCATCGTTGTTGTAGCCAACGTGGTTGAAGACGGCGATGTCCCGAATCGTCAGGCGGTCGCAATCGCGGTAATGCTGCATCCAACTGCCGGCGCTGCGCAGCCGCACACCTTCGATGAGAACATCGCGGCAGCCATCCAGATAGATATTCTTGGGCCTGGCCCCTTCTTTGTATCTGAAATTGGCCCCCTGGCCGTCGATGGTGCCCCGGCCGCGAACGGCAATGTGTTCAAGATTCCTGCCGGCTATGATGGCCCATGAGCTGAACGTCGGGCTTTCCGCGTCGCCGGTTTTGTAAGGCCGGCCATAATCCTTTTTCTCTTTGCTGCCGAGCAGCACACCGCCGGAATCAAGCCAAAGGGTCACGTGGCTTTTCAGATAGACCGTTCCCGTCAGCCAGGTTCCGGCGGGAAAATAAACTGTCCCACCGCCATTTTGAGCGCACTGCTCGACGGCATTCTGGATGGCTTCGGTGCACAGCGTTGTGCCATCCGGTTTGGCGCCGAAATCAGCAACACTATATGCCTTCCCGGCGGGTCCGGCCATAACGGAGGCGCTTAGAGACAGAAGGGAAATGACCGCAACAGAAATGTCCTTGAGCATGGTGAACACCTTTCGTACAACAATCTTCGCATGATGATGCACCCGATAATGTTGTTCATAAGCAAAGAATCCCGAAAAGTCAAGAAGCGTTTATCGCAGTAGGGCTGCCAGCAGATAAAGCGGCAAACGCTATGGGTTGTTCGGGAATTGACCTGGCCCCGCAGTCCTGCTAATCTACGTTTAGTTAGAACGATGAAAGGAACGTCCCATGCGTAGAGGTTTTCCATTGTGGTGTGTTTCTTTGGCGGTGCTCTGGGGGCAATGCGTTCAGGCAGGCATCACGGTAAAGCCGGGTCTGGCGGTTGTGCCGTGCTTTGACATATACGAGATAGTTGTGCAATTGGATTCGCCGCCCGACGGCAATCCGTTCACAGACGCCGAGCTCCTCGCGACATTTACGCCGCGGGGAGGCTCGCCGATAAGGGTCGACGGTTTTTGCGATGACCAGGAGGGACGCTGCTTTCGCGTGCGGTTCTGCCCCTCGCTCGCGGAGACCGAGTATGAATACTCGCTGACGATAAACGCTGCTCCGGGTGGGAAATATGCAGGTACTTTCCACACGACTCAAGCTCGTGGCATGGAACCCGTCGTGGCCAATCCCGAAAGACCGAAGCACTTTCAATTCGCTCTGTCCCGCAAACCATTCTACCATATTGGCCTGACCGCCTACCACCTGCTGGACCCCTCGAACGACGACCGGAAGATTCAGGAGCTGCTGGATTATTGTGTGCGGCATGGCTTCAACAAAGTTCGTTTTCTTCTGACGGGCTATCCGCGAGATACCGACACGCGCAGCAAGAGCCAATACAAGGCCGAGGGCGATCCCTGGAAGCAGCCGAACTACGGCGCGCCGCCGGGCGAGGTGAATCCTCTACCCGCGTGGCTGGGCGAGCCCCACAGTTTTGATTTCACTCGCTTCAACGTGGCGTATTGGCAGAAAGTGGACCGCGCCGTGCAGGCCGCCAGAGACCGCTGCATTGCCGCGACGTGCATCGTGACGATTGAGAAGCAGGACCTTCCGCGCGAATACGGCATCCTGACCGACCACGAAAAACGGCTCTATCGCTATGCCGTCGCGCGTCTGGCGGCCTTCTCGAACGTCTGGTGGGACCTGGGCAACGAGCACATTGAGTATCGCCAGCCCGATTGGGCGCCGAAGATGGGTGCCCTGGTTAAGCAGTGGGATCCCTACGGCAGGCTGTGCTCCGCGCACGGCTACGCGGATTGGACTTATGGCGACCAGCCCTGGGCCGACTTTATCATCACGCAACAGTACGGCGACTGTGCGCAGGTCAACGAGCAGGTTCTCAAATACCGCGCGACCGCGAAGCCCTACGTGAATGAGGAGTACGGCTACGAAGGGGTGTTGGACAAGCCCAGTCACGGCCAGAATGCCGACTGGGTCAGGAAGTGCCATTGGGCCATTGCCTTGGCCGGCGGATACGCCACCTACGGTGACTGGACCGCCGGGACGGCCTTTTATACGGGCCACGTGGGCGAGGGCAAGGCCCCCGCTCAATTGCGCCATCTGCGAGAGACGTTCGAATCCATTCCCTATTCACTGATGGAGCCGCACAATGAGCTTGTCGGGCAGGGCGCATTTTGCTTGGCTAAGGAAGGCGAAGTCTATCTCGCGTATCTTCCCGATGGCGTAGAGACGGTTTTGCGTGCCAAGCCTTCCGCTCAGGGGTACACAGTTACATGGATCAACCCGCGGACCGGCGAGCGCATAGGCTTTGCACACACGACGGAAGGAAATGTCCTCTTGCAGCCTCCTCCGCCCGAGGACTGGGCTGTGCTGGTCAGAACCAATTAATCTTCGTCGTCGAAGTCTTCCTCTTCGGCATCCTCTGCCATCTCGGACTCGTCCGACAAGTCGGAATCCAACTCGAGGTCCGCCAAATCATCATCGGGCTCATCCGGCAAATCGGATTCGGTCTCCAAGTCGTGCTCTTCGAAGGCTCCGACGATATCATCTTCTTCGTACCACATTTCTACTTCCTTTCCGCAAATAGCCTTGAGGCGGAAATCACCAGCGGCCCTTGCCGCTCATACTCTGAAGCAGACAGCATCCTTTTTCAAGGCAAAACAGGGTGTTGCCTGCCAATCAAGTCCGACTGTACGATGATTTGTGGAGGAGGTTCGAGTGTTTCGGACGTTTTCTCAGGAAAACGAGCCTCCAATGGCACAGAATCACCGCTGGAAGCGGTTTCCATTCTACTTCTGCGGCTCTGTCATGGATTCCATCTGCTCGACGGCTTTCTGCATCTTTCGCATCTCAGCGATGCACGCCCGGTAGAGACCTTCAGCGGCTTGCTTTGCCGTTCGACGCGAAACCGTGTAGGGATCATCCACAACTTCTGCCTCGACGACCTTGACCCATTCCTGTGGTATAGCGTCGATTCCACGCAAGGCACCCGCAAGGCCGCCGGCCACATAGGCTTTGCAGTCCGTGTCGCGGCCGAGATTCACCGCGTAGATGATGGCTTCGCGCGGCTGCCCATCCGCCATGAAGAAGCAAGCAAGCCCGCCGGAGAGTATTTCAACGGCGTTGGAAATAGGCTCGCCTTCGTAGCGCTTTTCGTAGAGGGGCCTCAGGTCCTTCCAGCTTTTTGCCTTCCTGGCCCAGTCTTGTCCCTGCTGAACTTCTTTTCGGGCCTCCGGCGGCAGTTGAGCCAGAGCCGTATCAATCACGGATTGGACCGTCGCGCTGGGCCGGAGGGCTTCAGCCGTCGCTGCGGCGATTGCAGCGCAAACCTCAAGCGCGTAATTGTCCGGCCGGCCTTGAACGTCCTTGATGCGGGCAAGCTCGAGCGCATCTCTGGCGGCTTCATCCGGCCGGCACGCGTTCACCATGCCGACCGGCATGATCATCTTGCTGGTCCCGATGAAGCCCGGCCAAGCGGCATACCGGCCAACCTCCCAGGGCGGAAGCCCCATCTTCAACAGGTTATAGATGATCATGTCCTGTGGGCCAAGAAGGTAGCCGAACTTGTTTGGGTCGATCTCTTCGATCCAGGCCCGCGCAAGGTCCTCACTGGTAATCCTGCCGCCTTTCTTGAGGATCGCCGAGGTGCATAGGCGATGGCGCTCAAATCCGTCTTCGGTCATGCCGGGGGGCCGATGGTGCGCATGCCTGACCCAGTCCGGCCCAAAACGCTGGGCCTGGCGAGAATCCTTCTTGTCCTGCGCCAGAAGGGTATCGACGAGCCCATACTGCTCTTCGATCTGCCGCCAGCTTTTGCCTTCTGTTACGTCACCCATCGAGTTCGCGATGTTCCCGGCTGCTTCACAGCCGTAGATGCGGCGGAACAGCTCGTTGCTGGTGTCCGGCCCGCGATTCGGTTTTGGCTCGTTTGCCGCGGCCAATGTTTGCCCGTACGCGATGATGCCAAAGACCACCAACGCCAAGGCCAAAGTCTTGCTTAGTGAATTTGTCGTCATTCCAAGTCTCCTTGCCATTTTGCAGTCCAAAGCCATGATTTCCAGGCATTATGCCTGGATCCACGTTCGAACGTCACATCGCCGTTAGGATACCAGATTCGCCCAGCCCTTGCAGCCATAATCCGCCGCACTTGAAAGGCTTGAGCTTCGCAGATATATTGGCCGGAGTTGAATACATATTCTCATGGAGTTGCAACGATAGCAGTATTGAAAGATGGGAAAGTGAACCAGACGCACGTTACGAAGATTGCCTCGGAGTTGTCGCTGCGGCCCCACCAGGTGACGGCGGCGGCTGAGCTGTTTGAAGGCGGGGCGACGATACCCTTTATCGCCCGGTATCGCAAAGAGGCCACCGGCAGCCTCGACGAAGTCGCCGTGACCTCCATACGCGACAGGCTGAACCAGTTGAAAGAGCTGGATGCCCGGCGCGAATCCATCATCAAGTCTCTCGAAGAGCGCGGACAGCTCACGCAGGAGTTGAGCGAGATGATCTTACGGGCCGAGACGATGACCGTCCTGGAAGATATTTACCTGCCGTACAGACCAAAGAGGCGGACTCGCGCGACCATCGCCCGGGAAAAAGGGCTGGAGCCTCTGGCCGAGCTGATCTTGGCCCAGGACCCCGCGACGAATCCCGATGCGGAAGCGAATGCCTTTGTCGATGAAAGTAAAGGCGTCGAGTCCATCGAAGCGGCCCTCGCGGGCGCCGCAGACATCATCGCCGAAATGATAAACGAGGATCAGACGGCCAGAGCGCGGATTCGGGGTTTGTTCTTCAAGGAAGGCTGCTTCCGCTCGAAGGTGGTACCAGGCAAGGAGGCCGAAGGCTGCAAGTACGAAGATTATTTTGACTGGGAGGAACCGGTAGCCAAGGCGCCGTCGCACAGGATTCTCGCCATGCGAAGAGGTGACAGGGAAGAGTTTCTCAGGTTGCAGGTTGCGGCGCCGGAGGACCAGGCCGCCGGGATTCTCGAAGGATTATTTCTCAAAGGACGGTCGGCGTGTTCGGCGCTGGTCAAAGAGGCCGTCGCCGACGGCTACAAGAGATTGCTGTCACCCTCGATGGAAACCGAGATCCTCGCCGCAACGAAACTGCGGGCCGACGAGGAGGCTGTAAGAGTATTCGCCGAGAATCTGCGGGAGCTTTTGCTGGCGCCACCGCTGGGGCAGAAAAACATCCTGGCCATCGACCCTGGCTTTCGCACAGGATGCAAAATCGTCTGTCTCGACCGGCAGGGCGGGCTGAGACATTCTGACGTTATCTATCCCTTCCAGAGCGAAAGGGCAGTTGCGGCCGAGGCCGCCAAGATGGCATCGCTGTGCGAGAAGTTTGCGATCGAGGCCGTTGCCATAGGCAACGGCACGGCCAGCCGTGAAACCGAGACGTTTGTCCGCAGCATCAAGCTCTCCGGCAATATCCCCATCGTGATGGTCAACGAAAGCGGCGCCTCGGTTTATTCGGCCTCGAAGGTGGCAAGGGACGAGTTTCCTGACCAGGACGTGACGGTCCGCGGCGCGGTCTCCATCGGACGAAGGCTCATGGATCCGCTGGCGGAGCTGGTTAAGATCGACCCGAAGTCTATCGGCGTCGGCCAGTACCAGCACGACGTGGACCAGTCCCTGCTCAAGCAGAGTCTCGACGATGTCGTGGTCAGTTGCGTCAACAACGTCGGCGTCGAGGTGAACACGGCCAGCAAGCAGTTGCTGACGTACGTTTCAGGCCTCGGCCCGCAGCTCGCTCAAAACATCATCGACTATCGCGGCGAAAATGGGCCTTTCAAATCGCGCCAGGAGCTAAAGAAGGTCCCTCGCCTCGGAGCGAAAGCCTTCGAGCAGGCTGCAGGTTTCTTGAGGATACGCGATGCGGCCAATCCCCTCGATGCCAGCGCCGTCCATCCGGAAAGTTATCATATTGTCGATGCGATGGCCGCGAGTGTCGGCAGCGCCGTTGCGGACCTGATGAAAGATGAACCGCTTCGCAGAAAGATTCATTTACAGGACTATGTCACTGAGACAACGGGACTGCCGACACTCAACGATATTATGCAGGAATTGGCCAAGCCGGGCCGGGACCCTCGCAAGCAGTTCGAGGCGTTCAGCTTTGCCGAAGACGTCACGAAAGTGGAGGACCTTCAGGCTGGCATGAGACTGCCCGGCGTGGTCACCAACGTCACAGCCTTCGGGGCATTCGTCGATGTCGGCGTGCACCAGGACGGACTTGTGCATGTCAGCCAGCTCGCCAACCGCTTCGTGAAGGACCCAAGCGAGGTCGTGAAGGTCCAACAGAAAGTTATGGTTACTGTCCTTGATGTGGACCTTGCAAAGAAACGCATCGGCCTCTCGATGAAGGACGGCTCGAAGCCCGCCCGTGGCGACGGCAGAAACAAGTAGGTGCCATTTTGACTTTGGCCCGCTGCAAGGAGCGTGGAACGATGAGTACGGAAATCAAGAGAATGTCCCGGAAGCGCGTGCAGGTCGTACTTGTCACGGTGCTCTCATGCCTGACCTGGGCCGATTCGGCCTGTGCATTGGAACCACCGTCGTCTGCCGATGGCTCGCCGGGCAGGTATTTCAAGATTCAGGTGGTGGATCGCCAGACGGGAAGGGGAGTGCCCCTGGTCGAATTGCGAACCACGAACAACATCCGATACGTCACCGACAGCAATGGAATCGTGGCATTTTGTGAGCCGGGCCTGATGGATAGAGAAGTCTTCTTCTTTGCCGAAAGCCACGGCTACGAATTTCCGAAAGATGGCTTTGGCTTTCGGGGAACGAGGCTCAAGACCTCGGCAGGCGGCAGCGCCGCGATCAAAATCGACCGGCTCAATATCGCCGAGCGGCTGTATCGGGTCACAGGCCAGGGCATATACTCTGACAGTGCTCTAACGGGGCAACCGGTCCCACTGAAGAGTCCGGTCCTCAATGGCCAGGTCATAGGGCAGGATTCGGTCGATACTTGCATCCATAATGGCCGATTGTTCTGGTTTTGGGGTGATACAGGCAGGCCATCCTATCCGCTGGGTCACTTCGCGATGGCCGGGGCCGTATCGGACCTGCCCGACCGGGGCGGACTGGACCCGGCAGTCGGTGTCAACCTCGAATACTTCGTGGACAAGAACGGCTTCAGCCGGCCTTTATGCCCCTTGAAGGAGCCCGGCCTGGTCTGGCTCGACGGATTTCTCACGGTCAGGGACGACGCCGGACAAGAGCGGATCGTCGCCAAGTACGCGAGGCTCAAGGATTTGGGCACGACGCTTGAGATAGGTCTGGTGGCCTTCAATGAGACGACGCAATCGTTCGAGCCGTTTCTGCGTTCGGACCCGAACTCTCATTGCCTTCCCTCTGCGGACTTCGGACATGCGTTCGACGTGACTGTCGAGGGCCGGCAATACTACTACTTTGCGTTACCATTTCCACTGACGGTCCGCATGCGCGTCGAGGCAACCTGGGACAACGTGATCGACCCGAATCGCTATGAACTCCTGACCGCCATCCCTCGTCCCTCATCTCCTGTCTCTCATCCCCCATCCTTGCACTGGGTGCGGTTCGGCGAGCTTGCAGGTGCGGATTCGGCGTCGAGGGTGCGGATTGCCGAGGCACTGAAGCAGGAGCGGCAGGATACCCGCTTTTATGACGCACAATCCGGCAGGCAGGTTACTCCCCACGGCGGGAGCGTTTACTACAACGCTTACCGTCGCAAGTGGGTTGCGATCTTCGTCGAAGCGGGGGGCGAAAGCTCGTACTTGGGCGAGGTCTGGTACGCCGAGGCCGATACACCCGTCGGGCCGTGGGCGTATGCCCGCAAGGTCGTCACGCACAACAAGTACTCCTTCTATAACCCGAAGCACCATCCCTATTTCGATCAGAAGGGTGGGCGCGAGATATTCTTTGAGGGCACCTACTCGTTCACGTTCTCGGGCTCACTTGAAAATGCCACGCCCCGTTACGATTACAATCAGATCATGTACCGCTTGAGCCTTGACGACCCGCGTCTTGTCTTGCCGGCGCCGGTCTATCAGATACGCGATGAAAACGGCCAGAGGAGCTACCTCCTTGCCGACGGCGTGGAGACGGCGGGCAAGTGGGATTCCGTCGAATCAGTACCGTTCTACGCCGTCGAACTGCACAGAGCGGGCAGCGACCTTGTCCCTGTCTATGTTCAGGGAATCCCTGGAGCAAATGGTCAGACAATCCGCCTGACTACGACCCGTCCAAGTCCCTCCGCGGAACCGCTCTTCTGCGCCTTGCCCCCGAGAAAAAAGGCTCCTGACCCCTTTGATTCCGTGCCGCTCTACGAATATCGCCATCCCGAGAAGGAGCAATATCGCTATTCCACTGAGCCGCAGTTGGCGGAAAAAGGCTGGGTTCGCACAGAGAATCCTCTGTGCCGGGTCTGGAAATCGCCGCCGGGTCCAATCCTTCTGGACAGCAAGGCAAAGTCGGCTGCTGGAGGCTGGTAATGCAGCGATTGTCATTCCTTCGCAAGCAGGAATCCAGAATCGGAACAGTGGATTCCGCATCAAGTGCGGAACGACAACTACTCAAGTCATATGCGACAGCCGGTAGGATGGGCAGGGCCTGGCCCCAAGGGATTTTCCTGCCCATGCGGTTCATCTCAAACCGACCTTACTCGCCCTGATTCGCGCCTGCTCCCGGCAGAAAGTTCTCCATCACCCAGAGCTCGCTCTTGGACCCCTCATTGACGCTGAACGCAAAGCGGCGGTTGTCCGGGTGAAGCGCGAAAAAGGCCAGCTTTGGAACGGAGAGGTCCAGCTTCAGCGGCGTCCCGCCCTGCGCCGGAACCCGCCAGATTTCAGTGCTCGCGATCCCGGTTGCATCGCTTCCCCCAAAGCTTGCTGCCTGGGCGATGATGTAACGGCCGTCCCCCGTCCACCTCATCCTGTAATACTTCGCCGAACCGCGAAATAGCTCCCGCGGCTCCCCTCCGTTGAGGGACACGGTCTTTACAGCGCCGTCCACCTGGAACACCACTTCCCGGCCGTCCGGCGAGAGGTCGTAGTACCATTGCGCTGTCCCTCCTGTTCCTACGTTGACAACTTCCGACTCCTCACCGGTGTCGAGGTTGCGTTTTCTGATGATTGGCCCACTCGCGAACACCAGGGTCTTCCCATCCGGGCAGAGCTTGGGGAACAGGCCTGGATGTGGTGCCAACTTAGTGATCCCGCTTGTTTCAGTGTCAATTCGGACGATCCCAATTTTCCCCTCCGTAGTCCCGAGCGCGATGACGGAACGACTGTCCGGCGCCCAGGAGATCATGTTAACGAAACCAAGACCCGACAGAAGGCGCTCTTTCCCGGTTGCGGCGGACCGGATCGTGAGGATGTCCTGTCCGGGACCCCAGCCCCAATTTGAAATGTAGAGCAAGTTCCTGCCGTCGGGTGACCATGTTAGCTGGTGCGGTTGGCTGGTATACCGCGTCGTGACCGGCGCGGGTGGCACGAGTACCTTACCGGTTTCAAGGTCGACCGCACCGTGGTAGAGGTGACCAAAAGAGGTGTCAGTCTTGTAATAAAGGGAGCCGTCGGGTGCAAAGCCAAGAACCTCTGAATCATAGCCGAAGTCCTTTTTCAGCAGTTCTGGTTCTCCTTGCTGCTTCCCCCCGGTGATGTGGACGGTCCAGATGTCCCACGTCCCCGAGCGGTCGCTGAGGAAGACAAGGCTTCTCCCGTCCGGTGTCCATCCCAGCAGTCGATCCTTCGCGGGATGCCCGGCAACAACGACCTCATCCCGGCCATCGGCGATCATCAGGAAGACGTCCTCTTGGGACGTGAACGCGACAAATCGCCCATCGGGCGAGAAACTAGCCCTTTGAAAGCCCGAACTACTCCTCAGGACGCGCACCGAGCCGTCCGCTGTCGAGATCAGCGTTAGTTCACTCGCCTTGTTATCTTCGCGAAGTGCGAGGATGGACCCTGCGTCAGGCGACCAGTCCAAGGGGTAGACCAAAGAGTCTTTCTGACTGTAGAGTGTGCGAAGGCCCGAACCATCCAGGTTTCTAATCCGCACTTGATAGACCCAGTCCTTCGTATTCGGGTCGGAACTTTCGACGTCGTATGCGATTTGTTTTCCGTCGCGTGAGAACGCTTGGTTGTGGAGGGCGTTCCCAGTCCAGGGCCCCATATTTTTGATTCGGCTCGTCTGTCCGCTGGCAACTTCGAACTGGACCCCGTCACCAGTTTCCCAGTCTATACCTCTGATGTACTTGCCATCCGCGGTCAAAACCCCACTGACGCCGGAGGCGTCTGTGAGAACCCGGCGTGCGACGAGTCCCCCGCCGAGAGAGGCCGTTTCGGTTGCAGACACACCGGTCACCTGCGGCGCGACAGGCGCATTCCTGTCCGGCGCCAAGCCCGTCTTTTCCTCCGGCTGGGACGCGGGCTTGCCGCCTTCCGACTTGTTCTGTGCCTCGGTCAAGGTGATCAGCCCCAGAACGGCCAGGACCACCATGGCCAGCAACGGTCTACATGTGGTTCCCTTGAATTTGGCAATCATTTGGATTCTCCTTTCGATATGAGAGGGGTTTTCTAATATCCCGGCCAGAGAGGGCAGATACTGGGGCCGGGAGAAACGTTCAAGAAGATTGACAATGGTCTGGCCATAGAGGCGAGACTCGTCTGTTCCGGCGGCCGAGAGAGCCAGGGCGTCGGCGGCCATCTCCTGGTCGGCCCGCATCCGGCCGAAAGCAAACCACATCAGCGGATTATACCAGTGGAGCACCTGCAGCAGGCAAACCAGCCAAGCGAGGTAAATGTCCCGCCGCTTCAGATGGGCCAGCTCGTGAAGTAAAACGTAGTGCAGTTCATCGAGGCCAAGTGTTTCGATCAGACCTTGCGGCAGCAGGATGCGCGGGCGCACGAAACCAAACAACGCCGGACTCTTGATCTGATCGGTCACGACGACGCCGACTATTGTCTGGACGCGCATCTGCATCTTGCAGTCTTCCAGCAGGTCCAGAATCTGTTGATTCGTGAGGGCCCGCTCCTGCTTGACGGCTCGCCACAGCCATATATTCCGCACGAGAACATACCCACCCAATGCAACGACGCCGGCCAGCCAGAACACAGGTAAAGCCGCCAACATAATCTTCCAGTGTGCGCTGGTCCGGTCGCCCTCTTCCGGCGGCATCGTAAAACGCTGGTGTGGCGAGTCGAATGCCGCCTGTGCCCCTGGTCTTGGGACTGTGTCTGCTCCGGCGGCTGTCTTTGGTTGGGTCTGTCTCGAGCCTTCGGCTTGCCGAGCGGCTGTGGCCTCCATGCCTGCATTCTCCGCAACTGATTGAGTCGGCCCGCCCCATCGCGATGGCTGGTACAGGTTGTAGATACTCAAGCGGCTCTCTGGAGACCACGGCAGCGATAGGCGGACCAACAGGACAAGCCAGAGATAGTAGTGCCAGCGGATCGGCAGCCTTCCTCGCAAGATAAATCGGATCAACAGGATCAGACAAATCAGCAGGCTTCCCTGAAGAGAGGCTTTCACGAGCCATTGAAAGAATGGCGACAATTCTGCGCTAAACGCTCCCATTTTCAAGCCCTCGTATGGTCATTCTGACCGTTTTCTTTGCTCTTTGCGCTTTGTCGAGGCGGCTTTTTCGTCAAGAATCTGCCTGAGCCGGGCGATCTTCTCGGCGGACAATTGCTTTTCTTCGACAAAAGCGGCCAACATTGGTTCAATGGCCTTGCCGCCGAACCGCCTCAGGAAGGACTGGGTCTCCTGCTTTATGCACTCGGCCTGCGTGACCAGCGGGAAATAGTCGTATTGCCGGCCTTTTTTCTCGAACCCAATCGCCTTTTTTTGCACGAGGCGATTGATGAGCGTGCGGATCGTCTCTCGCTTCCAGGGCGTCTTTGCGGTCAGCTTCTCTACAATGTCGTTGGCCGTTAGCGGCGAAGTCCTCCACAGAGCTTCCATGACCTCCCACTCGGCTTGCGAGATTCTTGGCGTCTTTCTCATGTTGACCTCCATAAATGTTACAGTCGTAACATACACTATTGTTACATACGTAACAGTTCAGTCAAGAGAAAATTCGGAAGATTCTGAGAAAATTTTCTTTGAGGGCGAAAAGGTGCAGTTTTTGCATGAAATCCCGGATTGTCTCTTGTCCTGTTGACCTCTTTGGACCCGACATTTCAAAGAAAATGTGGTGGTGAGTGTTTGCAGTTGTTCACAGGCGGAGACTTTAATCCGCCCTGTGCGGCAATCATTGCAACTGTTCGAGAGCAGCGATCCATTGCCGAAAGACGTCGTACTTCCACGTCACGATCACGAGTACGATGATCAACTGGACTATTCCGAGGACGAGGCCCACCTTGGCCCAGACCCTTCTGTCTTGAAGATGCGGCTCCGGACGGGCCCTTAGCGCCAGCCAGGCGAAAACAATCGCCAATATGGCCTTCTCAATTCCAAGAGCATGAATGCAACTGATGATGCCGAGCCAGAGGGCCATGGTGGCGTAGGCATACTTCTGTCCCAAAACGGCGTCCGAGTTTGGATATTGATCGTTTGTCATTTTGTATCTCCCTGCAATCTGAGGCTCGCCTGCCGGCGGCCAAGGTTCGGATTGATTTGAAATGGATTCTGCTTGAGCAGACTGAAGAACAGAACTAAGACTCCCACGGGGATCAGCTTGATAGCTACGCCGGCGGTAACGGAGGGCAGCACTTCAACGACTTTATAGGTCAGAAGGAAAAGGCACAGTATGACGAACGCCGGCACGTTCGCAGACTGTTTGGGTTTGGCCTCGGTTGCCTCCAGGGCGGCGGCTATTTCGGGCCACACGTTCTGGGCGAAGATCTGCCGGCTCCGGCCATTCAGGAGCTCTATGGCCTGCTCTTGCTGGCCGATCTCAAGCCGGCACTCTGCACAGGACTCAAGATGCTTCTTGACCTCTTGCTCGGCCAAGGGGGGCGATTCGCCGTCGCGGATTGCCATTGCCGAAATTCGTATTCTCTCACAATATTCTTTATTCATCGGTTCTCTCCCAAGAATCAATCGTTTCCCGAAGTGTGAGCACGCTTTGCCGAAATCTCTCGCGTGCGTAATACAGGCGGCTCATCACCGTCCCGACCGGAATTCCTAATATCTCAGCAATTTCTTTGTAGCTCAACCCATCCAGGTGCTTTAACGTCAGCAGCTCACGATCCTCTGCTGCAAGCTCCCGCAGCGCTCGATCCACGATGCCTGCCGCACCACCGCAAGAGTCTTTCGCTGTCTGGGCCAATATTTCAACGCCATGCATGCCGGCGGCTACCTGTTTCTGCCGGGATGCGAGCATCTTGAAGCAGCGATTTCGCAGAATTGTGTACAGCCACGGATAGAACCTCCGTGACGCATCGAATCTTCCCACCGCCTGATAAGCATCCAGAAACGCATCCTGTACCGCATCGAGGGCGTCATCGAGACTGCCGAGGATCGCTACGGCATGGCCTATCGCCTCCGCCTGGTACCTTCGGACAAGGTGGCTGAATGCCTGCGTTTCGCCTGCCTTGCATTTCTGTATCGCTGTCGAGTCGTCCATATATCGTTCTCCGCCTTAACGTACCCGAAACTCGTGGGAATCTTCAAAAAAATCGAGAAAATCTTGCCTGAGGCGCCGAGAATCTTTCAGCCGCTGTTTGAAGACGCATGACAAAGCGTGAACCTCGTATGTCGTATCGCGCAGTACGTAATGCCTGCGCACGACGCATGACCTTCCGGCCGGATCAATAGAATCCGAACTCGCGGGCGGCGTCGAAAAGGGCGACGATGTTCTCTGGCGGGACGCCTGCCTGGATGTTGTGGACGTTGTTGAAGATGTAGCCGCCGCCGGGCTTGAAGATGTCGATATTTCGTCGCACATGCTGTTTTATTTCGTCAGGCGTAGCAAAGGGCAGCACGTGCTGGGTGTCGATGCCGCCGCCCCAGAAGACGAGGCGCTCGCCATAGCGGGCCTTCAATTCCCGCGGCTCCATGCCGGCGGCGCTGATCTGGACGGGATTGAGAATATCGATGCCGTTATCGAGCAGCTCGTCGATAAGGTCCATCACCGAGCCGCACGTGTGGTACCAGATTTTGGCGGAAGTCAGGGACTTGATATACTGCACGAGTTTCTTCTGGCGGGGCTTGACGATCCTGCGGTAGAAATTGGGGCTGAATAGGAGTCCCGATTGGCCGCCGATGTCGTCGCCGATCATGACCACGTCAACAAGGTCGCCGATCTCCGCGAGAAAAGCGCTGTAATAATCCATCCAGAAGGCAAGCGTCCTATCCAGCAAGGCTTCGCAGAAGGGCGGATTCTCAATCATGTCGATAAACCACTTTTCCATGCCGCGCATGTACCAGCATATTTCATAGACGACTCCGCCGATGCCGGTGGATATGGCGTAAGGTGTTTGGCGTCGCAGCCGGAGTGCCTCGTCGCGAACGCCGGTGAAGCGCGTCGGGTCATTGCCTTTCGGGAAGGGGTAATCCGCCAGGTCGTCGATGGTCGCTTCGGCCAGCGGATGATGGGATATGTCCATATAGAGCTGCCGGTCGTCGGCCATCGACCAGACCACGCCAAATTCATCTTTGAGATCGTGCCAGAGCCTTCCGGCCCGCGTGTTGTGCTTGACGGCCCCTTTGAAGCTTTCAGGCCCATGGGCGAAGACGTAACGAACATCAACGCCGAATCGCTGCAAGAGCTGCTCGCACGGCTGCGCAAGCTGCTGCACGGGATCCATGATCTTCACTTCGTCGTCTATATCCAGATAACCGAGCAAAGCGATATAGGCGTCTCTGTGTATCCCCGTCTGAAAGCCGCCGAGATCGATGGGGACTCGGTCGGGAATCTCGTGATTCAACGCCTTAAGGACGCGCCACCTTGGGCTCATCGTCTCTTTTCGTGCCGTTTTCTTTCCCATTTGATCCCAGACACGTTGGTACCCGATTACTATTTTCCGGGCGAAGCCATATAGTTGCCTATACCGATCAGCACGGTGGACAATACGACTACGGAAATTCCGCAAACGATGATTCTCAGCGTGCGCCGGCTGGAGCCTTTCCACTCTCGCAGCACCAACGCCCAGATGTTGCTGAACACGATGATGAAGGCCATATGCAGGGTCCAGCTCGAAAAGTCGTACTTGCCCATCTTGGTTGTGCCCATCCCGTAGAACATGAACTGCAGGTACCACGTGATGCCCGCCAGCGCGGAGAACAAGTAATTGGCCGCGAGCGAGGCGCCGCCTGCGTGGCGATAGTTTCCGGCTGAGCGATTTCTTATATTGAGGATGAGGCACCAGATGAAATTCGTCGTGAACCCGCCCGCCAGGACGACGACGAGAACGGGGCTGTTTTGCCAGAGGGGCCGGACGCCTTGCTCGACAGCAAGATGAGCGATGGGCTTGCCGGCGGCGATGCCAAAGGCCATGCAACTACTCATAATGCCTGCAAAAACCGCGACGACGAGACCCCGCAGAAAATCGAACTCCTTGATGCTCGCGCGTTTTTGCTCGGCGGATAATTCGCGCTCCTTGGACATGCCGGCCCAGCCGCAGATGGAAATCCCCGCCAGGCAGACAAGGACGCCGCCCAGAATGACCCAACCGGAAAAGTTGGCGACCAGGTCCGCGAAAGTTCCGCTGAATATGGGCGGGATAATCGTGCCGAACGCTGCACAGAATCCAAGCGCAATGGCATAACCGAGGGACATGCCAAGATAGCGCATCGAGAGCCCGAACGTCAGGCCGCCGACGCCCCATAGCACTCCGAAAATGTAGCTCCAGACGATGCTGCGGATAGGGGCTTGCCCGAGCAGGGCCGGCAGTTGTGGAATGGTCAGGGCTGCGATGACCCAGGGCATGATAATCCAGGAGAACACGCCGCCGACGAGCCAGTAGCTTTCCCACGCCCAGTTGCGGACCTTTTTGAACGGGATGTAGAAACTTCCCGCCGCAAAGCCTCCCATGGCATGCAGCAAGACGCCCAATGCAACCATAACGAGTACCCGATCGCTGCTATTTCTCGGTGACTTGCTTTAGAGCAAACGGTTCAAAAAGCCCATAGTCCACAGTGTGATAATCTTTGCCGGGCGGCGGGCCTGTTTCAGGGGCTTTTTGGAACGAACCTGGCCAGGCGCTGCCCAGCCCCGTTCCCGCGTGGTGCGGCCCCAGGGTGTTCTTGAGCGTCCCAATGACAACGACCTCAACCACGTTCTCGCCGGGCTTAATAAGGTTCGTGACGTCGCACTGCCAGGGCTGATAAGCAACGTGGCCGGCGGATGTCCCATTGACGATAATCTCAGCCACACTGCCGTACCACTTGGCCATCTCGACGCAATAGCGGCCCGCGGAGCGTGCGACGTTGAACGTCTGTTTGTAAGAAACGCCCGCGGCGTAGAAAGGATAGCCCTGCGCCTTCCAGCTTCCGAGTTTCAAGGCCGGCGGCGAACCGCCCACAATCGCAAATCCCGAGCCGGCTTCTTTGAGGCTGAAGCTTCCGAGCACGTAGGCCGACTCGAGCTCGTGATAAATGGTGAAAGGCGATGCTTTGATTGTCACGAGGTTCTCGCCGACTTTGGCCGCCTGCGCGATGTCGATCTTGCCGAACGATTTGTCAAGCCACCATGAATCCTTGTTCGCGGACACCGGTTTGCCGTTGCATGTGATTGTGTACAAGTCGGGTCTTTCGACGACAATCGAGAGCCGCTCGGGAACTTGCTCTTCGACGGTGAATCGGTACGCGGCCTCGAACCCGCTGTCGGGGCCGAACGTCTTGGTGATTATCTCGTCCCTGAATTGGACGGAGCTGTCCCACGGATTGCGGTCCATCCCGTTCTTCTGAAAGGCAAACTGCGATGCTTGGTGGAAATACGCGTTCTTCTTCGTCTGGCCCCCTGCGGTGACATCGACGTAATCGAGCGTCAGGACGTTCTCCTCTATCGGGCGGACTTCAAGCTCGCCTTGCGAGGCCAGGAGCTTTGGGGTTGTCTTGGGTTCCGCGACGGGCTCATGCGGCTTGTCCGACAAGAACAGGACGAGACTCCCGCAGGGCGGCAGCTCAAAGCGGGCACTGACGCCGGCTGGGGATTTTTCAAATGGATACGTGGAAATATCCGCCGTAGCGGGGTCCCATTTCTCGATACACCGCTTTGTTGTTCTGATCAGCCCCGTCGAGGGCGCGTCGATGCTCGTATTGACCAGCAACAGGAATTCGCCGTCGTCCAAAATCCTTCTGTGAAGGAACAGTATGCCTTTATCGTCATCGCTGTGTTCGATTGCCAAACCATCCTTCGATGCGGCCAGCAGCATTTGGGGCGCCTGGTCCGGCTGAATCTGCTTCCAGCCTGAGCCTCTTGCAGCTTCGGCGCCGCGCTGCGACGGCCGGCCGTCCACGTGCGAAGGCGCCGGCCCACAGCACAGCACGGCCCCGCCCGCCTTCGCGTATGCATCCACCAGATCCATCGTTTGCAGGTTCAGGTTCTCCGTCAGAGGAGGCAGAACGATGGTACTATAGGCGCGATGTCCGACCTTGAACGACGCACCTTCGGTCGAGCCGTGCCGGGCGATGATATCTTCGCAGCCGATATCATATTCCACTTGAGCATGTTCTAGCGCCATCAGCATCTGCTGGAAGCTGCTGCCGATCTCATCGAGGCGTTTGGCTTGCATCGAATCGCCCTGATACATCCAGGCCGTCGTCGTCGGCTCGATGACGAGAATCCGGTTGATCTGCTCGCCCTGCGACATAATCAGCGACAGCCTCGCGAAATACTGCGCCATCACGTGGTATGCCTTCCACCAGGGTTCGTGATATGAGAACGACTGCGGATGGTCGCGCTTGCGTGCGCCTCGTATCGTGATGTACGAGAGGTGCTCATCGAGCGTGTTGACTCCAAGGACGTAGAGCCAGTCGCCGATTCGCTTCATATCCTCGAATCGCAGGTCCCAGCCGCCCGCGCCGTACGCCTCGCACAGCGTTCTTTTGCGTCCGAGCTGGTTGGCGACGCTTGAAAGCTCCTTGACGGCCCGGACGTTGCCAAACTGGGCGTGCGTGTCCTCGTTGTATTGATTCATCAGCGTGTCGATCGCCGGCCTCTGGTGCCATGCGTACATCGCCATATTGTCCGGCGACCTCAGACAGTTCGGCCATTCATGCTCCCAATAGTGGCCTGTGAATTCGATTTTGTGGCGTTCGCAGTATTCGTAGTATGGCTTGCCCCAGCGCTCGATGAACAGATCGAGCAGAACCTGGATGTAGTTGTGTCTGACCCGCTTCCAGTCGCCGACCGGCCGGGCCAGACTGGGCAAGTTGTCCATCAGATTGTATCCCCATCGTTTCTGAAATACGTCGGGCAAATCATCCGTCCACGGCAACCCGCCCGCCGGCGCCAGGTGCGGCTCATCCGTGAAAGCGCCAGGCACACGCTTGCCGTAGTGCTCGCCTATCTCGCGGGTGTAGGCGTCCATCGTGATTTGCAGGAACTTCTGTGTGACGCCCGGGGTCAGGAGGTTGACGTAAAACTTGCCGCCATGCCAGGGCGACGTGCCCGCCCAGCGAAGGGACGCGACAAGGTACTTGCCTTGCGGAAGCTGTCCCTCGGCCTTCGCTTGTTTGGTGACATTCTCATAGCCGTCCTGCGCCGGCCGGAACACGGCCACGCAGTCCTTGTCGATCTTGATTGGCGACTCCTGCTCCCTGATTTCCAGCCCCTTGCCGCGGGACTCAGGCATCGCATCGGGGACGAAGCCGCCCGCAAAACCGGATGGATACGAGTTCTCGTCGTAAATCCACACGTTCATATCGAGCCGCTCGGCTTCTTTCAGAGCGACCTTCCAGAGCCTGAACCACTCCGGCGAAAGATACGGCGTCATGAGGCCCGGCCTGGGATGGACGAAGACCTGCTTGACCTGCTGGCCGGCCAGATCGCGCATCGTTCCGGTGATCTGCTCGTCGGTCAGCATGTCGTTCCACACCCACAAGGGGGCCGAATGATACTCACGTGGCGGATCGGAAAACAGCTTTCTGATGCTTGCCGAGTCAGCTGCTTTCAGCCGGGCGTATGGAACTATCGCCGCAAGACAGACAACAGTGCAAAGAGATACCCCCAGCTTTGTTGAGATTGAATGTTCCATGATGATACACCTCATTAGGCATTTTCGATTTCCGATTTTCGATTTATGATTTAAATCATAAATCGAAATATAGCGGATATAGATTTACAAAACAAGATGGAAGTCGGCGCAGGCTGCCGGTACAATGGTCGGCGGGTAACGGGCAAGGATTCGCAATAGTACTAAGGAGCGCGCAAAATGAAACATACCGGACTAACAAAGAGCTTAGCGTCGATTTTATTGTTTCCCCTGTGCCTTCCTGTTTTTTCCGGCGGGGCCAATATGCCGCTCTGGCAGATTGGCAAAGCCGACAACGACACGGCGGAATTTGCGTTGGGGCCGGACAAGAGCAACCAGTATTCAGTGACCTTCCCTCATGACGTCTTGTTTGTGGTCGGCCAATCCGATCCGAAACAGGACTGGCCATACATACAACCCGGTCCGGCGGATGCCTGGGCGGGCGGCAAGAGCCATACCTTCACGATTCTGTTCGCTCTTAAGACGACGTCGGCGGAAGGCGAAGGCGAGCTGGTGCTGGACCTGGTCGATACCCACAGCGCCAGACCGCCCAAAATGGAGATCAAGATTAACGATGCTTCCTTTGTCCGCGATTTGCCCCGCGGCGCCGGGGACGCCTCGGCTCACGGCGAGCCCGGCAATGGTCGTGAGTGCCGGCTTGTGATTAGTTTTCCCGCCCGGGTGCTCAAGGTGGGCAACAATCAGATTACCATCAACCTGCTGGAGGGCAGTTGGGTTCTCTACGATCAAGTGACGCTTTCGGTACCGACCGGCGTTCAGGCGGGGCCGGTCGAGCCTGCGACCAGGCTGCTGGATGTCCTCACCCAGCCTTATTTGGTGAAGAAGAGCGACGGGAAGCTGTATCAGCCGGTGCTGGCCTCCGTGCTCCACGTCGGTGGGCCGGTCGAAGCAGCGGTTGTTGTTAGTGGGGCCGAGTCACTCAAGCAATCCCTGGAGCTGGGCTTCAAGGTTATCGAGGCGCTTGCACCGGCGGTGGACCGTCCAACGCAGGTTAAGGTCGATGTCAAGGTGGCCGGCGAATCCATCGGCGTGCGGACCGTGACCGTCGAGCCGGTCCGCAAATGGGAAGTGTGGCTGCTGCATCATTCTCACGTGGACATCGGTTACACCCACGTCCAAACGGAGGTCGAACGCAAACATTGGCAATACTATGACCAGGTTATCGAGCTGGCGCGCCGGACGGCGGACTATCCCGCCGGGTCGGCTTTCAAATGGAACGCCGAGGTGCTCTGGGCGACGGACAGTTTCCTGCGGCAGGCTTCGCCGGAACAGCGCAAGGCCTTCGCCGATGCCGTCAAGAAGGGCTGGATCGGCCTGGACGCCTTGTACGGCAATGAACTGACCGCGCTGTGCCGGCCCGAGGAGCTTATTCGTCTGGTGGACTATGCTCAGACGCTGAGGGATCGCTTCGGCGTGACGATCGATTCGGCCATGATCACGGACGTACCCGGCTACACGTGGGGCATTGTCCCGGTCCTGGCCCAGAGCGGCGTGAAGTACTTCTCCGTCGGCCCCAACCGAGGGCATCGCATCGGCTCTACGCTATCGGCCTGGGGCGATAAGCCTTTCTATTGGGAGTCCCCTTCAGGGAAAGAAAGTATCCTCTGCTGGGTGGCGGGCGAAGGTTATTCCTTCTTCCACAGCGGTCGTCTCGACGCTGGAAGGCTGCTCGATTATCTCAAACGCCTGGGCGACTCGCAGTATCCGTATGACATGGTCCAGGTTCGCTATTCAATCGGCGGCGATAACGGCCCGCCCGACCCGGACCTGAGTGACTTCGTGAGGGATTGGAATGAAAAATATGCTTATCCCAAGCTGGTCGTAGCCAGGACGAGCGAGATGTTCAGCGAGTTCGAGCGTCGATACGCCGACCGTGTGCCGAGAGTTCGCGGCGATTTCACGCCGTACTGGGAAGATGGAGCCGCTTCGTCGGCCGCCGAGACCTGTATCAATCGTGAAGCTGCCGAGCGCCTGGTGCAGGCCGAGACGCTGTGGGCGATGCTCGACCCGGCGGGCTATCCCGCCGAGCAATTCCGGGAGGCATGGCGCAACGTCGTGCTCTACGACGAGCACACCTGGGGCGCGCATTGCAGTATCACCGAGCCGCAGAGCGATTTCACCAAAGCGCAATGGAAAATAAAACAGGCCTTTGCCCTCAATGCCGACTTGCAGTCACGCAATCTCTTAGGCAACGCATTGGCCACTCATCGAACATCTGCGAAAACGATTGCAGCGGTGGACGTGTTCAATACCTGCTCGTGGCCGCGAACGGACTTGGTTGCGCTGCCGAAGAGTCTGACGCTCGCCGGCGACGTTGTCAAGGATACGGAGGGGCGGGCTGTCAAGTCGCAGCGGCTCTCGACGGGCGAGCTGGCCTTTCTGGCTGAAGACGTCGCGTCTTTTTCCGCGAAGAGATTCACTTTCCAGGCAGGCGATGTCTCCGCGTTGGGTACTGCGACAGCTCAAGGGGCGGCGCTGAGCAATGGCTCGATTGCACTGACTGTCGATGAGAAGACCGGTGCAGTCAGGAGCCTCAAGTGGAAGGAGCATGACATCGAGCTGGTGGATCAAGAAAGCGGGATTGGGTTGAACGATTATTTTTATGTGGCCGGCAGGGACCCCAAAGCCCCACAGCGCAACGGGCCGGCCAAGATTTCGGTTAAGGAACAAGGGCCGCTGGTGGCATCGCTGCTGGTCGAATCCGAGGCGCCGGGCTGCAACAAGCTCACGCGGGAGCTTCGCGTGATTGATGGCATTGACCGCGTGGACATCATCGACGTTATCGACAAGAAGAATATCTACGACCAGGAAGCTGTGCATCTGGGCTTCGGTTTCAACGTCCCCGGCGGTGTCATGCGAATGGATATCCCGTGGGCGGTTGTCCGGCCCGAAACCGACCAACTACCCGGCGCCTGCAAGAACTACTTCACGGTTCAGCGATGGGTCGATATCTCTAACGACAATCACGGCGTCACCTGGGCGACCCTCGATGCGCCGCTGATCGAGGTGGGCGCCATCACCAACGATCCCCGGGGCAAGTCGGTGGGATGGATCGAGCACATCCAGCCATCGACAACCTTTTACTCATACGTGATGAACAACTATTGGGAAACCAACTACAAGGCGAGTCAGGAAGGTCCGACGACGTTCCGCTATTCCATCGAGCCTCACGGAAAGTTTGAGTCCGGCAGGGCGGCGAGGTTTGGCGTCGGGCAGAGCCAGCCCCTTGTCGCTGTGCCGGTGGACGCCGAGACCCCAATTCAGCGTTCGATTCTGAGCGTCGAGCCGGCGGATGTGATCGTGACCGCCTTCAAGCCCAGCTCAGACGGCAAGACGTGGATTGTGCGCCTGTTCAATATGGGCGAGCAAACGGCGAAAGTCACACTCACGCGGACAAAACCGGCGCGCGATGCGATATGGCTGAGCAACCTGGCGGAAGAAGCAGCCTCCGGAATAAGTGGGCCGATAGAGATGGCTGGCTATGAGATTGTCACCTTGCGGGTCGCACCGCTGCGAAACTAGAAAGATGACGATGACGTCACGAGAGTGCGTTTTGGCGGCGCTCGGCCATCGGGAAACACAGCGTGTCCCCGTTGATTTTTCGGGGCACCGCTCGTCGGGCATCGCTGCGATGGTTTATCCGAAGCTGCGAAAGCTCTTGGGCCTGCCGCCTCGGCCGGTCCGCGTCTATGACGTCGTTCAGCAGTTGGCCATCGTCGATGAGGACGTGCTGGATCGGTTCGGCGTGGACACCATCGAGATGGGCCGGGCTTTTGCGCTGGACGAGAAATCCTGGTCGCCCTGGACGTTGCCTGATGGGACACCATGCTTTGTCCCCGCCTGGACGCGGCTGGAACGCCAGGAGAGCCGGTGGGTGATCAAATCGCAAAGTGGCAGGATTCTCGCCCACATGCCCGATGGAGCGCTATATTTTGAGCAGACGTATTTTCCTTTTCTCGAAGGTGACGATCTGAACGCAATAGCCAATGTGCTCGGAGAATCAATGTGGACGGCCATCGCCAGCCCGCCCGGCCCGATTGACGCCAAATCGCTCGCCGAAGGCGCCAGGGGACTTCGAGCGAAGACGGACCGCGCCGTCATCGGCCTGTTCGGCGGCAACCTGTTCGAGGTGGGCCAGTTTCTCTATCGCAACGACCAGTTCATGATGCTCCTGGCGGCCGAGCCGAAACGCGCTCACCGTTTCCTCGACAAGCTCCTCGAAATCCACCTGGCCAATCTCGAGCGATTCCTGACGGCCGTGGGCGAGTCCATCGACATTATTCTTTTCGGGGATGATCTGGGGATGCAAACGGGACCCATGATGTCGCCCCGGATGTATCGCGAACTCTTCAAGCCCCGGCATAAACTGCTCTGGAACCGCGCCAAAGAGTTAGCTGATGTGAAGGTCATGCTGCACTGCTGCGGCGGCGTCCGGGAGCTGATGCCTGACCTGATCGAGGCGGGGCTGGACGCCATCAACCCCGTTCAGATAAGCTGTGCGGGAATGAGTGCCGGCGAGCTGAAGGCAGAGTTCGGAAAAGATATCACCTTCTGGGGCGGCGGCTGCGACACGCAGGATGTCCTGCCCAACGGTGCGCCTCAACAGGTCGCCGAGCACGTCAGACAGCAGGTCAGGACGCTCCGCCCCGGCGGCGGCTTCGTCTTCCAGCAGGTGCACAACATTCTGGCCAACGTGCCCCCGGAGAATATCGTGGCGATGTTTGACGCAGTGAATGCTTCAATGTAGGCCCCGGAGAAGCGATCCATGAGTCCGATTGATTATGCGATAGTCCTGCTCTATTTCGCCCTGATGATCGGATTGGGCTTCTGGTATCAAAAGCGCGCGTCAAAGAACCTGAGCGCCTATTTTCTGGCGGGCAAGGGCATCCACTGGCTGGCCCTCGCCATGTCCGGGTCCGTGTCCAACTTCGATATTACCGGGACGATGTGGATCATCTCCATCCTGTATGTCCTCGGAATGAAGTCGATGTGGCATCACTGGATGTGGGGCTTTCTGATGGGGGCCTTTTTCCTGGGCTATATGGGAAAATGGGTCAGGCGCTCGAACGTAATGACCGCCGCCGAATGGATGAAAACCCGTTTCGGCAGCGACTCGGGCGGCCGGGTGGCCCGGACCGCCTACGCATTGATGGCGGTGCTTACTCTGGCGAGCTTCATCGGGTACGACTATCACGGAATCGGCAAGTTTGCGTCCGTGTATGTTCCTCTGGAATCTTTTGCGCAGCATACGTCCATTCCATGGCTCCAGCACGTGCTAACGGAACACGAGCCTGATCTTTTGGCTGTTCTGATCATCGGTACAACGACCCTGTACGTTGTTCTCGGCGGGCTTTACAGCGTGGTGATCACCGATGTCGTCCAGACGGTCATTCTGACGGTGGCCAGCATCGTCATCGCCTATATTGCGTGGTCGAGTCTGACGCCGGGATTGATGTCCAACGTGCCGGAAAGCTGGACGTCGCTCGGTGTGCCATGGCGGATTGAGGAATTTGCGGGCACGCAAAACGCCGGGTTCGAGCTTTTTGGCGTCCTTGTCATCGCGTGGGTCGCCAAGGGCCTTCTGCTCAACGCGGGCGGTCCGGCTCAGATGTACGATTTCCAGCGATTTTTGGCGGCACGTGATGCACGCGACGCCGCCAAGGTCGGTGCGGCCTGGAGCATCTTTCTGATTGTCCGCTGGGCGATGGCCGCAGGGATTGCTCTGCTGGCCCTTACGGGAGTCGCGGGCGTAACGGATTCCGAGAAGGTCATGCCTGTGGTTCTGCAAAAGTTTCTGCCGGCCGGCCTTCGGGGTGTTGTCATTGCGGGGTTGCTGTCGGCCTTCATGTCCACATTCAGCTCCACGGTCAACAGCGGAGCCTCCTTTATCGTTCGTGATCTCTGGCAGCCTTACCTGCGCCCCGGCGCGAGCGAAAGGGAATCGGTGCGATTCAGCTATCTGGCTACGATTCTGCTGGTTCTGGTCGGCATCGGTATCGGCTCTCAGGCCAAGTCGATCGCGCAAATATGGAACTGGATAATGATGGCCTTGGGGGCGGGTGCGGTCGTGCCCAACGTGCTGCGATGGTACTGGTGGCGAATGAACGGTTGGGGCTATACGGTTGGAACTCTGGGCGGCATACTTCTCTCGTTAGTTGCGTTATTCTTGCCGGACGCTCCGGTGTATTACGTGTTTCCGTTGATCTGTACCGCCTCACTGATTGCGAGTATTGCGGTGTCACTGGCGACCAAACCCACCGATGGGGACGTCCTTGTCCGTTTTTATAAGTCCGTCCGCCCCTTCGGATTGTGGAAGCCGGTGGCAGTTAAAGCCGGGCTGTCCAAGCAGGAATCGTCATCCGCGTCTGAAAGCGTGTCACTGACAATCCTGAACGTTGTGCTGGGGATGCTTGCGATTGCGGGCGTGTATCTATTTCCGATGTATCTTGTCGGCCATTGGTACGTCAATGCGGCGGTTTGGTTTGCCTTGGCCGTCGTAGCGATGGTCGCTCTGCGATACACCTGGTACCCGTTCCTCCCCCCGCATGGTGAATGGTGATCAGTGATTGGTAACTGGTTCCGTCCAAGGAAGGCCGGATATTCGAGATTGGTGATTGCTCAGCGGCGCTCATTCACTATTCACCAGTCACTATTCACGGCGCCGCCACTACTCCGGCTCAAAGCCGCGTATCCCTTCGGAGTAAACCACGATCATGTCGGCGTCTTCATTGCCGACACACGTAGCGTTGTGAAACACGCCCGGAGCGACGGTGATGGTGTCGCCCGCCGACAGGGTGACAGTTTGATTGCCCAGGGTGTGCTCCAGACGGCCTCTGAGCAGATAGAGCACTTCCTCGCAATTGGGATGGCGGTGACGCGGGTTGCTTTTTCCCGCCTTGATGGTGACTCGTCCCAGCACCAGCCCTTCGGCGTTGCCGATATTCTTGCCTGCCAGCCACGTCAAGCTGCCCCAGTCTTCGGTGATGACCGTTTGCTCGCCGCCGGCCCGAACGGGATTCTGTTGCGGCCGCGGCGTTGTCTCAACGGATAGGTCGCCCAGGGCGAATTGAATCCCGTCAAGGTAATGCCTGAGCACCGCGGGGTTCCAGAAGACGTGGTTGTCGTGGCCCAGCGAGCAGTAGAACACCCGGCCCTTGCCCCAGTCGCGCACCCACGATACGGGAACATAGGTTTGCTCCTGCTTGACCGCGGCGGTCTTGGAATCGCTGAAATCCAGGCTCAGCAGCACCCGGACCTTGTCTTTCTGAAAGTTCGTGTACATGTAAATCTCGTCGGCAATTTTGAAGCCTTTGCCGCCGAACGCAGCGTTCAGCGGGTGGTCGGGCTCGTCGATCTTGACGGCCCACTCGCCCTGGCCGGAGCGCCAATAGTGGCCGGCAAAGATCCCGCCCATCATCTCTCCGCCCTCGGGCCAATCCACTCCGCCGACGGGAGGCTGGCTTGAAAAGTTGGTCGTGGCCGCGTGAATTCCCACGATGCCTTTGCCCCCTTTGACGAAGTCCATCAGGCTCTGGCGCATGGCTGGCTCCGTGAAGTCCATCCTGTTGGAATTGTTGAAACAGATCGCGTCAAACGGCTTAAGACCTTCAGGACTGAAGATGGACATTTGGTCGCTGACGACCATCTCGAAGGCCCCGGTTTTCTTTGCCATAAGCTCAAGGGCCTTGGTCGCGTAAGGGATTGAGGTGTGCACAAGCCCCTTGGCGCGATTGAAGACCAGAAGCTTTCGCGGTCTGATGGGCTTTGCGGCGGCCTGTTGCGGGATCGCCTCCTGGATTTTCTTCAGCTCGTCGGGGGATATCCCGGCGTTTTGGCCGCCGGCCTGGTTCGATAAGCAGGAAATAACGGATAGTACCATAATCACAGCTCTCAATTTTGTATTCACTTTTAACTCCTTTGCTTTTCTGGTTTTTCAAGAAACAGGCAAGCAGTTCCGCTGCGTGCCTGGATCATAGGTGCCAGGGGCTTCGCATCGCGCGAACCAACAGGCGGTTGGCCGTTTCGTTGTTGACAAATCGCTCTTGTTCCGGGTCCCACGTGAGCTTTTCTTCGAGCCGCGTCGCGATGTCACTCAGGTGGCATAACGTGTCCACCCTGATGGCGGCCTCAATGGGGCAGATCGTTGCAGCCCGGCTCCTGATACAGTCCAGGAAGTTCCTGATATGGTCGTTGCTTTCGTACAGCCGGACTTCATCGGGGCCGATCTGCGATTGCAGCAGTGATTTTGGCTGGGCGTCGATGAATCCCCGCCTGACGTGGATCCATCCTTCGGTCCCTTCGAACACCGTGCCGTGTCCGCCCGTCTTGGCATAGCGCTGCCGCCATTCGATGGGCGCCGGGCCGTTTCTGCCGCCGGTGCCTCTAAAGTCGATCTTCACTCCGCTGCCGGGGAATTCAAGAATCACGTTCCAATTCGTTGCGGTGTCGCACGCAGCGACTGTGGGAAAGACACCCTTGCCTTCGACCAGCACGGTCCCGGCAAGCTCTCTGTCGGCTCCCCAGAGAGCGACATCGAGAGGGTGGACGCCCCAGCCGGCTATCCAGCCTACGCAATAATCGCCAATGAAAGGCCAGATTTTGTCCGGGCTGGGGAAGAATGGATTCACGTTGGAGCAGTGGTCCTTCGTGTAGGGCACCAGAGGCGCCGGCCCCAACCACATATCGTAATCCAGCTCGGGCGGGACGGGTGCAAGCTCCGTCGAGCCGCCGCTCTCGCTGCTGGGCGACCACACGTTGATCGTGTGCAGTTTGCCAATGCGTCCATTGCGAACCAGCTCACAAGCGCTGCGGAACTCGACGTCCGAACGCTGCTGAGTGCCGAATTGGAATACCGTGCTGTAGCGGAGCACCGTCTCGCGCAGGGCCTGGGCTTGAGCAATGCTCACGCCTATTGGCTTTTCGAGGTAGGTGTCCTTACCTGCTCGGGCGGCGGCTGCCGCAATCGGGACGTGCCAATGGTCGGGCGTGGCGATTACAACCGCGTCAATGTCCGGCTGAGAAATCACGTCGCGAAAATCATTATGGGCGGTGCACCCTGTGTAAGAACCATCGCCCTGCTTGTCCGCGTAGTGTTTCTCCACGAGTTTTCGGGTCTCTTCCCGCTTGATGGCGTGGACGTCACAGACGGCGACGATTTGCACGTCGTCTTTGCCTAAGAATCCTCGCAGCACTGCTGAACCCTGGTTGCCCAGGCCGATGCAGCCGGCCGTGATTCGATTGCTCGGGCCAACACGACCGGCTTTGCCTGATGCAGACGACGGGACCATGTACGGCAGACCTAATGTCCCCAGAGCGGCGGAACCAGCCCTTCGTAGAAAGCTGCGCCGATTAGTCTGCTGCTCCTTCATATTTGATTCCTTACATGCCAAGGGGAGATTATAATGTCCAGCGGGAAATCAGGGTAGCTCTTTCTAAGGGTGAATAGTTACCAGCTTAAGGAGTGAAGATGCGCGATCAGTGGTGTGCCTGCGTTGTCTGGACGGTGCTCGTGTTCGGTGTTGCCGGGCCTTCGTGGGGGCAGCCTCGCGACGAACACGGCCTGCACTACGACAAGCTCGCGATGGTCTGGGATGAAGCGATGCCGCTTGGTAACGGTCTGTTCGGGGCCTTGGTATGGGGCGATGGCAAGCCGTTGCGGATCTCGCTCGACCGCACGGACCTGTGGGACCTTCGCCCCGTCCCGGAATTCCACACACAAGAGTATTCCTACAAGACGATGCGGCGCTCGGTCCAGGAGGGGCGAATCAAGGACCTTCACCGCCTTTATGATGATCCGTACGGGAACGCCGGCCCGACCAAAATACCCGCCGGACGCATTGAGTTGACATTCGCGGATGATTCGAGCTTCAAGCAGGCTGCTCTGGATATCGAGCAGGCGGCCACGAGCATCCTGTTCGATAACGGCGATACGGTGCAGGTGTTCGTCCATGCGACGGAGCCCTTTGGGATGATTCAGGCCCAAACAAAGGGCTCGATGAGCGTTGCTCTTCTGGCTCCGCCTTTTGCAGGCAAGGTCACCGACGAAGCCGGGCCGGGCAAGATTAGTGCCGGCGACCTGGCGAGCTTGAGATATCCGCCTCCTGTTGAATCCAGCGGCGATGATTGGAAGTGTTATCTGCAGGAAGGTTGGGGCGGATTCAAGATCGCTGTCGCTGTGGCATGGCGCAGGTCGGACAACGCATGGTTCGGGGCCTGGTCGGTTGCAACATCCAACGAGTCACAGGACCCCTCGAACACAGCGATTGCGAATTGCCGCAAGGCTTTGGCGACGGGATTTGCCGCGGCGCTGTCCTCACACCGCCGGTGGTGGGATTCCTACTGGGGCAAGTCTTCGGTTCGGGTCCCCAATTCCATCATTGAAAAGCAGTGGTACCTGGAGATGTACAAATTCGGCTCGGCGGCCCGGCCCGACACGCCGCCCATTACTCTCCAGGGGCCCTGGACCGCCGACAACATGAAGATTCCGCCCTGGAAAGGGGACTATCATCACGACCTTAATACCGAGTTAAGCTATTGGCCCGCCTACAGCGGCAATCAGCTCGACGGAGCCGCCGGGTTCGTTAATTGGCTCTGGCAGACCCGCGACGCCGCGAGGGCCTGGACGAAAAGGTTCTTTGACCTGCCGGGCCTGAATGTCCCCATGACGGCGGACCTGAACCAGGAGCAGATCGGCGGCTGGCACCAGTACACCCATTCGGCCACGACCGCCGCGTGGCTCGCTCATCATTTCTATATGCAGTGGCGGTACAGCATGGATCGGGATTTCCTGGTGAATAGGGCCTATCCGTGGCTTCGGGAGGTCTCGGTGTTCCTGGAAGCGGTCACCGAGAAAGGCCCCGACGGCAGGCGCACATTGCCTCTGAGCTCATCGCCCGAGATAAATGACAACAGGCTGGAGGCGTGGTTTCCGACAATAACCAATTATGACCTGGCGCTGATTCGGTGGGCATTTGAGAAAACAGCCGAGTTGGCTGTCGAGGCAGGCGAGCCGAACGAAGTGCGGCGATGGAAACAGGTGCTCGCTGAAATGCCTGATTTGGCTCTCGATGCGAACAGCAAGAAGCTTCTTGTGGCGAGGGATTATCCGCTGCCTGCTTCGCACAGGCACTTTTCTCATTTGATGGCGATTCATCCGCTGGGTCTTATTCGCTGGGAAAACGGCCCCGAAGATCAAGAGATCATCAAGGCTTCGCTGGCCGAGCTTGAGGAAAAGGGAACGTCGCAGTGGTGCGGCTATAGTTTCAGTTGGCTGGCGAACCTGGCCGCCCGAGCGCGGAACGGGGACAAAGCAGCGAGGGCGTTGGAGACATTTTCCACTGCTTTTTGCCTGCGCAACGGCTTCCACTGCAACGGCGATCAATCGAACAAGGGTTACTCCAACTTTCGCTACCGGCCCTTTACCCTGGAAGGAAACTTCGCCGCTGCGGCTGGTTTGCAGGAGATGCTGTTGCAGAGCTATTCCGGTACGATTCGCGTATTTCCCGCGGTCCCGGCGGACTGGAAAGACGTTTCTTTCAGGACGCTGCGCGCCGAAGGAGCTTTCCTAATCTCAGCCGTTCGGCAGGGCGGCTTAACGCAAAGCGTGGAAATTACCTCCGAAAAGGGCGGTCTCTGCCGGCTGGAAAATCCGTTTGATGACGCCAGCTTTGAAGTCCAGGGCGTCCCGCGGGATGCCATTGGACGAGATGGCAATGACTTGCTCATCAAGACTAAGGCAGGACAGAAAGTAACTCTGGCTGCCAGGCCCACGTCAGCGGACATCGTAATTTCTCCGAAGGCCAGTTCCGCCGAAAGACTGGCCGCAGGGGAGTTGGCGCATTTTCTTGGCAGACTGTATCCCGATACGCGTTTCGAGATTGTCTCCGGCAAATCGAATGATCCCGACCGCGAGATTCTTCTTGGGTGTGTCGAGTCATTTCCGGAGCTTAAAAAATACGTGGCGGGCAGGGAACCGATTGCTGCTGAAAGCTACATCGTCACTACCGCCCAGATCGGCGGCCGGACGGCGGGAGTTATTATCGGCGGCGGTCCGCGAGGCGTGATGTACGGAGTCTATAGGCTTTTGGAAAAGCTCGGTTATGGGTTCTACCTTTCGTTCGACACGGTGCCGTCGCCGAGGGCCGGGCGTTTTTCATTTGATGGCTGGAATCTATCGGATGCGCCGCTGGCCCGAGATCGCATCGTGTTCAACTGGCACAATTTTCTAAGCGGTTGCTCAACGTGGAACCTCTCCGACTGGGAGCAATGGATTATCCAGTCCCAGAAGATGGGCTACAACGGCGTGATGGTCCACGCCTATGGCAACAACCCGATGGTGAAGTTTTCCTTCGATGGTGTGGACAAGCCCGTGGGCTACTTGAGCACCACACAGAAAGGCCGCGACTGGTCCACCCAGCACGTCAACGACGTTCGCCGGCTGTGGGGCGGTTTTGTCTTTGACGGGCCGATCTTCGGAGCCGAGGCCGCGATGACGCTGGACGCCGGCCGCGCCGATGCAGCAAGACGCCTGATGCACGATGTGTTCGCCTGCGCCGAGCAGCGAGATATGGACGTGTACTTGGCCGTTGACGTGGACACAGCGTCGGCCAACCCACAAGAGGTGATCCAGACGCTGCCGCCGGATGCCCGCTTTGCAATCGGTGCAGAGTCGATGGGTTGGATGGACCAGCAAGGCGGGAAAATGTGGCTGGCCAATCCCGATACGCCGGAAGGATATCGATACTACAAAGCGCAGGTCGAAACATTGCTGAGTGCCTATCCGCAGATTGACTGCTTGGCCGTATGGTTCCGGCACGACAACACGCCGTGGATCGCGCTGAAGGCCGAAGAAATGCCCGAAGTGTGGCAGAAGCAGTATGCCCAGGAGCTTGCGAAAACGCCCGATGCGGCCAAGTTCTGGAAAGCGCACAACTTCTTTGCACTGGGCAAGGTGGTGACGGCGTTTGAGCGGGCTCTGAAAGAGATTGGGCGCGGCGACGTGCACATTGCCGTAGGTAGCTGGCGATTCGATTTTCTGCCGGGCTGCGACCGGTTTCTGCCCCGGCACGTCAGGTTCATCCCGCTGGACTGGGAGGTTCTGAATGACCGTTCGCAATTGCGCGATGAGAAGTCCATGCAGGAGATCGCGCGGGTCGGCGCGCATCGGGCCGTCCTGCCGGTGGTCTGGGCCCATCACGACGACGGCAATTACGTGGGCAGACCCTACACGCCATACTCGGATTTCCATACAAGGCTTGTGGACAGTCGCGCGTGCGGTTTTGGCATCATCCACTGGACGACCCGGCCGCTGGACCTGTACTTCAAGAACCTCGCCGAGCAGGTCTGGAGAACAACTGAGAATCGGCCGCTCCGTTTGACGTGCAGCGACACGGCTGCGCGATGGTTTGGAGCCGGGGTACGCGAGGAAATGGCGGAGTACTTGTACCTTTGGATAACCGAATCGCCCAAAATAGGGCGCGAGACCAGCGATTATTTCATCGACCGCAAATTAGGTGACCTGGCCGGCGTGCTTGCGGGTTGCGAAAAGCGGACAAAGCTGATAGAGGAAATCAACGAATCGACGCTGGAACCTGCCGAAAGGGACAGGCTCGATTACTTCAAGGGGCTTGAACGGTTCATCGCCGACGTTCACCGGACGGAGGACGCTTTTCGACGGTCTGCCGAATTATACAAGGCCGGCGACCTGGCCGGGGCGCGCGACGCGATGGCGCAATGCCGGCCCGAGACGGTGATTGAAAGGTACGCACGCTTCTCAAGTCTCGGCGGGATCACGCGGGGCGAGCAGGGGCTGGTGGCTTCGATGAATCTTCGTTGGCTGACGCATTATGTCCGTCAGCGCCAGATGCTGGGAACTGAGGCGGTCCGGTACAACTTTGCCCCGACCTCTCACGACCCGCTGGCCCAGAGCATGGGGACCTTTACATTTTACTTCGACTCCGATAGAAACGTGTGGGAGTGTTTTGGCGAAAAAGAGACGGGCGCGAGGACGTTCGTTGTCCCGGCGGGTGTGGACATCACTCGGGATGCCGGCATTCCAGCCGCCTGGGAAGAAATATGCCGCACGGGAATCGAGAGTGACAAGCCCGTCACAGTCACGCTACAACCGATGATGGCTAAGGGTGGTCGAGGCCAGACGAATCCCGCGTTATTGCCGGCCGGGCAATATCGCCTGACGTTGCTGATGCTCGATGCTTCGGGGCCGGGACCGCGTTCTCTTGAGGTGCAACTGGGGACCGGACAAGCCGGTCGCGAGCAGCGTACCGGGCAAGCTCCCGTGGTAGATCGAATTGAGAACGCCGGACAGCCAGCGGCAGCCAACAGCATCTTGATGCGAAGCTATCCGGTGCAACTGCAAACCCCTGGGTACGTGGAAGTTACGTTGAGGCCGATTCAGGGCAAGGCCATCCTGTGCGGCGCCGTTCTTGAGCCGGTATCTGGAAATGATAACTAAAGATAGGCTGGTACGGTGAGCCACCGCTTTGTTTGATTTGTGTACTGTGACAAAATGACAGTTCAGTAAGAAGGAGCGATCCGAGATGCGAAAAGTGAAATTGTATGTCTCCGCGGTATTACTCATCGCCGGTGTCTCAGGTGTCGGCTTCTCAGCGACATACGACGTCGTGATCAGATCGGGGCGGATATACGACGGCTCCGGCGGGACGCCGTACGTCGGGGATGTTGCGATTAAAGACGACCGCATCGAAGCAATCGGGCAGTTCGAGTCGGATGCGGACCTAATCATCGACGCCCGAGGATTGGCCGTGGCGCCGGGCTTCATCAACATGTTGAGCTGGGCGACGGAATCGCTTATCGAGGATGGCCGCTCGCAGAGCGATATTCGCCAGGGTGTCACGCTCGAAGTGATGGGCGAAGGCTCGTCCATGGGGCCGCTGAACGAGACGATGAAGCGGGACATGGCCCAATCGCAGGGGGACATCAAGTTCAGCGTCGAATGGACCACGCTTGGCGAATACCTGGACTATCTTGTGCGAAAGGGCGTATCGACGAATGTGGCCTCCTTCGTGGGCGCGGCGACGGTTCGGGTTTATGCTCTGGGCTACGAAGACCGAAAGCCGACGTCCCAAGAGCTTGATCTGATGCGGAAACTGGTGGCTCAAGCCATGCAGGAAGGGGCGATGGGTGTCAGCTCAGCACTGATTTACGCTCCCGGCGTCTATGCCGAGACCGACGAGCTGATCGCCCTGGCGAAAGTGGCGGGCCAGTACGGCGGTCTGTACATCTCGCACATTCGCAGCGAGGGCAACGACCTGCTCGGTGCGCTGGATGAATTGATTGCCACGGCGCGCAAGGCGAACGTTGCCGCCGAAATCTACCACATGAAGGTGGCCGGACAAGCGAATTGGCCCAGGCTCGATGCAATGATCGGGAAAATCGAGCAGGCGCATGCTGAGGGTCTCCACATTACGGCGGATATGTACACCTATACAGCGGGCGCGACCGGCCTGGATGCCGCGATGCCTCCCTGGATCCAGGCGGGCGGGCATCGGGCCTGGGTCAAGCGGCTCAAGGACCCGGCCATCCGCCAGCGAGTGTTGAAAGAGATGACCACGCCAACGCAGGAGTGGGAGAATCTGTTTCTCTTAGCCGGCAGGGCTGAGAATGTGCTCTTGGTAGAGTTTAAGAATGAAAAGCTCAAACCTCTGACGGGCAAAACCCTCGCAGAGGTCGCCAAGATCAGAGGAAAGTCGCCGGCTGAAACCGCCGTGGACCTTGTGATCGAAGACGACAGCCGCGTCGGCACGGTCTATTTCCTGATGTCCGAAGAGAACGTAAAGAAGCAGCTCAAGCTGCCCTGGGTGAGTTTGTGCTCCGATGCAGGCTCGCTCGCCTGCGAAGGAGTCTTTCTAAAATCAAATGTGCATCCGCGTGCGTACGGAAACTTCGCACGGCTGTTGGGCAAATACGTCCGGCAGGAAAAAGTCGTTACACTGGCCGAGGCGATCCGACGCTTAGCCTCGCTGCCGGCGGAGAATCTCAAACTCGACCGGCGCGGAAGGCTCAAGGATGGTTTCTATGCCGACGTTGTTGTCTTCGACCCGGAGACGATCATGGACCATGCGACGTTTGAGAAGCCGCACCAGTACGCGACGGGGATGAAACACGTCTTCGTCAACGGCATCCAGGTGCTCAAAGATGGCGAACATACGGGCGCCACGCCGGGCCGGGTCGTTCGCGGGCCGGGATACGCAAAGCAATCGCAGAAAAGTCAAGAATAGGAGCAAAACGAATGAGCGGAACGAGGATCGTCAGATGGTTTGGGCTGTTTGTGCTTGGGGGATATTTTGTCGTGGCTGGACAGGTTCATGGCGGCGGGGCGGCGCCTGCCTCGGCCCCGAACGTGCTCAATGTCACTGACTTCGGGGCCGTCGGCGATGGCCGGACAGATGACACAGCGGCATTTCAACAGGCACTGGATGCGGCGCGCGATGCCCGCGGCGGGACGGTGTATGCCCCTGCCGGCAACTATTTCTTCGCCGGCCGCCTGAACGTGCCCAACGCCGTTACACTGGCGGGGATCTGGCAATCGGTTCCGGCCCACAACGGCATCCGGGACGCGGGCCTGCCCAAGCCAACCGATGACGGAACGACTTTTCTTGTGACCGGCGGGGCCGGCACCGAGGATGGGCCCGCCTTTATCACGCTCAATACCAATAGTACGCTCAAAGGTGTGGTCCTTTATTATCCCGAGCAGAACGTCGATGACACGCCCAAGCCCTATCCGTGGGCCGTGGCCATGCGAGGCAAGAACCCAGCCGTCCTGGCGGTCGAGATGCTCAATCCGTACAACGGGATCGACGCGACGCGGAACGAACGTCACCTGATTCGCGACGTTCACGGCCAGCCGCTTCGCCGGGGCATCCTAATTGACGCCATCTACGACATCGGGCGCATCGAGAACGTTCATTTCAATCCCTGGTGGAGTACGAAACCCAAGTTGTTTCAGTGGCAGATGGAAAACGGCGAGGCATTCATCTTCGGCCGGTCGGACTGGGAGTACGTCCACAACACGTTCTGTTTCGGCTACAAGATCGGCTACAAGTTCATACAAAGCAAAACGGGGATGTGCAACGGGAACTTTCTCGGCATCGGCGCCGACGATTGCTACACGGCCCTGCTTGTCGAGCAATGCGCCCCGTATGGGCTGCTGATTACCAATGGCGAGTTTGTCTCTTTCCACGGGCCTGACCCAACGATGATCGAAGTCGCAGCGGGCAACACCGGCAGCGTCCGCTTCGTCAACTGCGCGTTCTGGGGTCCGTGCAACCAAATAGCGAAGATCGCAGGGACGGGAACGGTTGGTTTTGGCGACTGTACGTTTGTCCAGTGGGGCGGGCGGGACGGCAGCCGGCCGGCTATCCAGGCCCAAAGCGGCACCGTCCTGATCCGTGGATGTGAGTTCAGGCAAAACCGCCCTCAAATACAACTGTCCAAAGCGGTGGAGCGGGCCATCATTGCGGAGAACCTCTTTGCCGGCCCCGAACGGATCATCAACGAGGCCGATGGCAGCGTTCAATTAGGGCTGAACGCCAGCAGGCAAAAGTGACTAAAGTGAGCTGAAGTGAGTAAAGTGAACTAAAGTGCGCCAGTGGCGTTCTTAACTTTAGACACTTTCAATTTTAGGCACTTTAGGCACTTCACAAGAGTCTGCCCTTTACTCCTATGCTCCTTTACACTTATGCTCTCGTCCTTTTCCTTGATTTCTGATTTCTGATCGGGTATATTGAATTTTGGTTGGAATCGGGCCTCATCATAAGTGAATTGGAGTCTGGCCATGAACAAGCAAAAAGGCTTCACCTTAATCGAGCTGCTGGTGGTCATTGCGATCATTGCGTTGTTAGTGGCGATACTCATGCCGGCGATGAGCCGGGTCAAGAAACAAGCGCGAAGTTCTGCGTGTCAATCCAACATGCACCAATGGAGCTTGTTCTTCTCGATGTACACACAGGATAGCGACGGCTCCTTCCCCCAGGACGTCAGCGGCGTGCGAGGGGGCGGCAACAACCGCTGGCCCAAGGCGCTTCGGCCATACCATAAGGACAACAGCGAATTCCTCTGCTGCCCGATGGCCACCAAACCCCTGCAGGACGCCAGCGGCCAGCCGACCGGCTACGAGGGCAAATACGCAGCCTGGGGGGTATTCTCATCGGACATGGGTTCGGGCTATGCCGGGTGGCCTTCGAGTGCCGAGGGGGGACTATACGGCAGCTACGGGATCAACGGCTGGGCGGCCAACCCGGAACCCGGCTCGCCTCGTGGCGATGATGCGGCCAACAAGAACAAGTACTGGCGGACGGTCAACGTCAGAGGCCAGAGCCGCATCCCCGTATTCCTGGACGCGACGCGCTACAACGGACTGCCGGATTCCAGAGACGAGCCGCCGACGTATGACGGCATGTGGTACGATGAAGGCGGCGGCGGCCGGATGATACGCTACTGCCTGGACCGCCACGACGGGTTCGTAAGCGGTCTGTTCATGGATTGGTCCGTGCAGAAACTGGGACTCAAGGAGCTATGGGGGTTCAAATGGCATCAACAATTCGACACGATGGGCCCCTGGACCCGGGCCGGAGGTGTACAGCCGGGGGATTGGCCGAAATGGATGAGCAAGTTCAAAGACTATTAGCGCATTCGTTCAATCCGTTTGTTCCCGTGTATAGACAATCTTTCCGTCCACGATGGTGTAGTCCACTTTTGCGGACATAATCTGCTCGTGGGGCATCGCCGTCAGGTCTGTATCGAACATCACGATGTCTCCCAGGTAGCCTTCTTTGATCATACCTTTGCGGTCTTCTGCGAACTCAGCGTAGGCCGCGCCCAGAGTGTACAATTCGATGGCTTTTTCCATGCTCAATTTCTGATCGGGGAACCATCCGTTCCCCGGCTCGCCCGCTCTGTCTTTCCGCGTGACGGTGGCGTACAGACCCTCCAAGGGATCGATAGGCTCGACAGGATAATCCGTGCCGAAAGCGATTGCAGCGCTGGCATCCGACAACCGCTGCCAAGCATACGCTCCTTCGCAGCGCTCCGTGCCGATTCGCTTTTCCGCAAAGCGTTTATCCGTAATGCAATGTGTGGGTTGCATTGATGCGATGACGCCCAGCGTCGTAAACCGGGGGATATCTCTGGCGTCAAGCACCTGGGCGTGCTTGATGCGGTGCCGGCTGTCTCGCCTGCCGTTGAGCTGCTGGGCTTTTTCATACGCATTGAGGACCCAATGGTTGGCCTTGTCGCCGATGGCGTGGATGCCGATCTGGAATCCCGCCTTATCCGCGGCCACTACGAGCCTTTCCATCTCTTCATACGGCATCTGGGCCAGACCCCGCTTGTCGGGGGCGTCGATATAAGGATCGAAAAACAGAGCGGTGCCCGACCCAAGGGTCCCATCGATAAATCCCTTGAGGTAGCCGAAACGTATCCAGTTACTTTCTCTGGGGAACTTGCGCTGCAATTCGGCGCAGCGTCGCAGCTTGTTTTCGTCAGCCGTCAGAGACCTGCCAATATAGACGCGCACCGTGAGCTGGCCCATGTCTCTGAACTTCTCGTATATCTCGAAGTCCGCTCCGGGGGGCAGTTGTATTGACGTGACGCCGTTCTTTGCGGCCATCTCGAATGCTGCCCGCCATCCGCGCATCTGTTGCTCTCGCTCTTCTTCGTCGCTACGCGGGACGGGTTTCTCGCCGTACTTGAGGAGGGCCTTGGCCGTTTCCTTGAAGATGCCGGTCGGCTCTCCCGTGACCGGGTCGTGCTGTATCTCGCCGCCAAAGGGATCGGGCGTCTTTTTGGTGATTCCCGATTGCTTGATGACGTAGCTGTTGACCAGAACCGAGTGTCCATCCGCGCGGGAAAGGACTACGGGATTGTTTGGCGCCACTGGATCGATAAGCTCTTTCGTGGGCCACTGCTTGTTGCGGAACGTCTCGTGCTCCCAACGCCCCCCTCGGATCAATTCGCCCGGTTGAGCTCTTGCCACCGCCTCTTTGACACGCTCGGTGATGATGGCCGGGTCCGTGATGTAGCGAAGGTCGATGTAGTCGGGGTCGATGGGACCGAAATGGATGTGTGCATCGTTAAAGCCGGGCACGACCAGCCTGCCTTTGGCGTCGATGACCTGGGAAACGCCGCGCTGGATATACTTGTCGATCCCTGCATTTGAAGTTACGGCGATGATTCTCTCTGCCTTGAACGCGACCGCTTCGGCAAGGGGATTGTCCTTGTCGATGGTCAGAATCCTGGCGTTCCTGATGACCAGATCTGCAACAGGTGTGCTGCGATTGTGCACAGCGGGATCTTCCGCGGAGGGCTGCGTGCCCGGCGTCAAACCATTGCAGCCGCTCAGAACAAGGAGCAAATGTGCTGTCATCCTGAGTTTCATAACCGTTTGCACCTGCTCAAATCGATGTCGGGTCCGAGGCCCGGCTCATCGGGCATCGTCAGGACTTCGACATCGGGCAGTATGATTCTCGTGCGAAGGCTCAGCTTGTTTTTTGTCTGTCCCTCGTTGTACTCAAGCAGTGGGCACAACGATTCCTCCTGTGACGCGACGCACTGGCAATTGCTCAGGATGTGGTCCGAATGAGGTACGACGCGCACGCCCGGGTGCTCCCGCGCCAGCGCACAGATGCGGAGCCATTCGGAGATGCCGCCGCACCAGTCGGGATCGGACTGCACCCAATCGAGGCACCTGCGGTCGAGCAACGGTTTGATCTGCCATCGCGTGTAGTGATGCTCGCCGCCGGCCAGTGTGATTCCCGTCTCGCCCTTGATACGCGTGTAACCTTCTGTATCTTCCGGCGCCGTCGGTTCCTCCAGCCAGAAGGGCTTGTAGGCGAGCATTTGTTTGGCCAGCGAGACGACCCAGTCTGCGCCTATCTCGTGCCTCATACTGTGGTTATCGAACATCAGGATTGCATCGGGGCCCAGCTCTTCCCTGATGACCCTGACCAGTTCGAGGTTGGCGAGCAGTCCCTTCTGGCCGTCCGATGGGCCATAAACAAAATACCATTTCTGGTGCCTGTGGCCTCGGTCGTACATCTCTCGCGCCGTCCTGCGCGCTTCCTCCAGGTCATTGCCTTCACCGACCCGCGTATAAACGTCGATGCGCGTGCGGTTGGCCTTGCCGATCAAACGGTGCACGGGACTGTCGAGCAGCTTGCCCCGCAGGTCCCAGAGAGCGTTGTCGATGGCGCTGAGTGCCATGATCGTCGTGCCGGTGTCTGTGTGGCGCTGCTTGTCGCCGCGCGTTGTGCACCAGATCTTCTGCCCCGACAAAGGATCAATACCATCGGCGTACCTGCTGAGCGGGCGGCCTGGGTACAGGGCATCCCAGAGCGTCTGGAATTCCAGCGTGCGGTCCAGCGGGTCTTTACCGACAATAAGTGTTTGCACTCTTGGGGATATTTCCCGAAGCCGGTCAGGCAGGCCCCATCCTAAAGGTCCAAAGCGGCCCACCTCGCCGGTGTCGGCAGCGATCTCAAGATACGCGGCGGTTTTCTTCGCTGAGCTCTCGTACTTGATCAGCTCAATCCGGGCAATCTTCGCCGCCTTGGCGGGGGGCCACGGGTTCTCCTGGCCCCAGACCTGACGGGGCAGAACAGCGGCTGCCAAAGTGCCCGAAAACGTTCTGATGACATCTCGCCTGTTGAACATAAGGATTTCCTTTTTTTTGTGTTGCACCTGCCGTTTGTCTTTTCTGAAGACCTGATCCGGCCTGCCATTGCGTACACTTTACACGGCCCGCCCCAAAGACGCAAGTCGCGATAGGTCAGACGCAAAACCGAGCTGGAAGACTGTTCCTTCTTGATTCTTGTCGCGAACAAGCGTATGATAGTTTCGTATCTGGACGGTTCGTCGGTATGAATAAATCGAGAGCATTCACGCTGATAGAATTGCTGGTCGTTATCGCCATTATAGCTCTGCTGATGGCGATTCTGCTGCCTTCTCTGCGGAAAGCAAAGGACCAAACCAGGGCCGTCATCTGCAAGTCGAATCTCAGCCAGTGGGGTAAGATATTCTATCTCTATGCCAATGACAATGACAGCAGGTTCATGGTGTGGAACGCGTCATCAACACCTGGTGGGGGTACCTGGATTGTCCCGCTGATGCCCTACTGCGAAAGAGGAGGTGAAAAAGCGAGGTTATGTCCGACTGCCACGAAAACGGAAGAAGAAGGGGAAGCTGTCCCTGCTCGGATGGCTTGGAGTTGTGAAATCGATCAGAAGACCCACAAGAACAGTTATGGGATCAACAACTGGTGCTATGATTTGCGTCCCGGCGTGACGGACATCTGGGGATTGGCAGATGCCGACCGCAGAGCATGGCGCCGGATCGACGCCAAGGGTGCGGCCAGCATTGCGATGTTTCTCGAGTGCTGGCGGTGGGGAGGCGGCCCAACCACCCGCAGCGACCCAGCGCCCCCCGACGAAGCAACAAGACACAACACTGGATTCGGCCGGTATTGCATGAACCGTCATGCTTATACAATCAATGTCTGCTTTTTGGATGGCTCCGTCAGCAGAGTAAGATTGAAGGGGCTGTGGGACCTGAAATGGCACCGGGAATATGACATGGCCACCCCGGCGCCGACGTGGCCGCAGTGGATGGCTGACCTGCCGGACTGACAACCAAGCCGTCAAGCCTCGCTTCAAACCTTAAGGAAGACTCTGTGCCGGTACAGGAACCACAAGAACAGCCACTTGATGGCCAAGGCACCGAAAGGCAGGACCAGAGGCGCGACGTACCCGGCATTGCTTGCTACGCCCGCAAGGAAGAACTCGGCGATGTCGCCGAAGCTGACAAACCTTTGCAGGAAATAGATCGTGATGGGGTTGACCCCGATCACGACAAAGAAGCAGGTCCACTTTCTATATCCCTTGACGTCGATGATCCAGTAGAACAGGGCCAGCAGGATCAGGCATAAGCCGCCGGAGAAGAGGGTATAAGAGCTGGTCCAGATGATCTTGATAATCGGAAAGACGAGTCCCCACAAATATCCTGCGGCGACGCACGCCAAACCGGCGACCGCTAAGCCGGCCGCCTTTCTCGCACCGGCACGCTGCGAGCGGAGCCAGTGCCCCGCGAGCGCGCCCATCAGGACAGTGCACACCGCCGGGAACGTTGAAAGCAATCCTTCGTTATCTCCGTAGCCATAGTAGAGCTTTCCGGGAATTAACTGCTGGTCGATGTACGAGGACAGGCAGCCTTCAGCCGTCATCACGCCCGCTCCAAAGCCGGGCACGGGAATCATCGCCGCAGCGGCCCAGTACAAAACCAAAACTGCGCCGACGATAATCGCCTGTGTCCGCCATCGCGTGTGCGCCACAACGATTGCGGCGAAAAAGTAACACAGCCCGATCCGTTGCAGCACACCGGGCCATCGCATCTGCGACCACTCAAAGCGCAGCAGATCGTTGAATATCAGGCCCAGCAGAATCAGGACAATGCTCCGCGTCAGGATGTGCAGGTGGATGGAGGCGGAGCTTTGTCCCCGCTCGCGCCGGCGGGAAATCGAAAACGGCAGCACGACCCCTACGATGAAGAGAAACAGCGGGAAGATCAAATCCTCGAAACGAAAACCCTGCCACTCGACGTGCTCGAGCTGTGTCTTAATAGTCTCGGTGACAGGGCCGGGCCATACGTCGGCGAGACTGCTCAGGAGCGTGCCGCCGCCAATGATCCAGAACATATCGAAACCCCGAAGCGCATCAATCGAGATCAATCGCTGTGCATGTAATGCCTGCTCGTTGGTCTGGGACACTGGTGAATCCTTTCAATGTAGGGGCGGCCCCACGTGGCCGCCCTATGGATCGGGCAACCACACAGGGTTGCCCCTACCGGGAGTATATCAGAGGCGCCCTGCATAGGCAATTTGCCAGAGCTTCGTTGAGAGAATAGCAGAGATGTTCTTATCATGCAGATATGGTATCATGCGAACAACCGAAAGTGAATACGTTTTGCCAGACCATGCAGAAGTTGTTAACGCTCATGAAATGGGCAAAGCAGGAAAGAGGAGAACTTATGAACAGAATGAACATTCTTGCCGCCATTTGTTTGGTGGTTTTGGCGGCTGCGATGGTATCTGCACAACAAAGCGGCCCCAAGGACAAAGGGACATCTTCGAGCGGGTACAAGCTGGTCTGGGCGGACGAGTTCAACAAGGATGGCCCAGCCGACCCGTGCAACTGGACCTACGAGCGGGGCTTCGTTCGGAACGAGGAGATCCAGTGGTATCAGCCTGAAAATGCGCGGTGCGAGAATGGTCTGCTTGTCATCAAGGGCCGGCGGGAGCGCAAGGGCAATCCGCGGTACAGAGCGGACGGAAGGAGCTGGAGGGAAAACAGGCAGTACGCGGAGTACACGTCCGCGAGTCTGACGACCCGCGGTGTGCACCGATGGATGTATGGCCGGCTTGAGATGCGCGGCCGGATTGACACGCGTCCCGGCCTCTGGCCCGCCTTTTGGACGTTGGGAGTCGAAGGTCAATGGCCCGGTTGCGGCGAAGTGGACATCATGGAGTACTATCGAGGAATGCTTCTGGCGAACGTCGCCTGGGCGGGGGAACAACGCTGGGTGGCGGTATGGGATGACGTCAAGATACCTCTGACTGAATTCAAAGACGCCGAGTGGTCCAAAAAGTTTCACGTCTGGTGGATGGACTGGGACGCCGATAACATCAAACTGTACGTCGATGACGTGCTCTTGAACACCGTTGACCTGAGCAAGACGTTCAACAAGGACAAGGAGGGAAGGAACCCGCTCCGCCAGCCGCACTATATCATTCTGAATCTTGCCATCGGCGGAACATCCGGCGGCGATCCGGCCAGTACCCAGTTCCCGGCCCGGTTCGAGGTCGATTACGTCCGCGTGTACCAGAAATCGGCGTTTGTAGTGACGCCGTAAGGCGTTATTTCCGAAATGCCCTTACGGGCACACTACAAACTGTGCGATTACCAACCACCAGTTACCAATCCCTCACGCTAAGGGCGACGCTCTTCGGCCGGATGGCACTACGCCTTGTCCATCTATGTAGCCATTCGCCAAATACATCAGAGTTCCGTCTGTTGCAGCCGAGGCGACCTTCTTACGCAGCTTGTCTCGAAGCTCTTCCGGCATCGGCTCGATCGCTCGGGCGACGCGAGCGCATGACTCGACCACCTCGAGACTCGGCATTCCGATGACCACGGCAGCCAGCGGCAGCGTCAGGGCGTAGCGAATCAGTTCTTCGGGGGTGATTCCGCCCCTGCCAATCAAGTTGCCCTGCGCCAGGATCTTCATCGCCAGAAGCCCGATGCCGTGGTTCAGCGCATAAGGAATTACATCACTGGCGAAGCCGTCGCCGGGATACATCGGATGTCCCGGCTTCTGATCGTGGCCCGGATTTTGGGGGCACATCACGCAATCGGGGTCAATCCGTTTCATCGCTTCGAGAATGACCTTGCTGTTCTGGTGCCCGGTCACGCCAATGGCGCCGATGACGCCCTGGTCTTTCCACTTTCTGTATGCCCCCAGTGCACCTGTTTTCGAGACGATCTGGTCGATCTCTTCTGTTTTGGCAAGTCCATGAAAATGCAGGATATCGAGGCGGTCGGTCTTGAGGTCGTTCAACGTCTCCTCGAGTTGCTTCTTGGCTGTTTCAGCGTCCCTGGCGTTGAGCTTGGTGGACAGTGTGATTTGCTTTCGGTGGCTTGGGATGAGGAATCGGCCATACCGTTGTTGACTTTCCCGAACCTCGCCTTTCAGATAAGAGTGGCCGGTGTCAAAATAGTTGATCCCCAGCTCGATCGCGCGATGGATCATTCGCTCGGCGACTTCGAGGTCCTCTTGCAGCAGGTAGCGCGAACCCCCGCCGAAGCCGATGATTGAGACCATCCGGCCTGTCTTGCCCAGCGGTCGAAGCGGCATGGTTGCCGTCTCTACCCCAGGGCCGGTGACCGCGAGGGCAGGGCCTGCGGCGGCCAGCGATGCCCCGCCGGCAGCCGACGTCAGAAATGTTCTTCGTGTAAAATGTGAGCTCATGACAGATTCCTCCTTATATGGGTTTTCCTTCAGCAGTATGACCGACGGTGCGAATACAGAACATACCTGCATTATACTGCCCCGCCACGAAGCACAAAAATGCAAAAAGGTCGAATTGGAGTATATTGCAAAACGGTCACAAATCGAGTACTGTCGGTTTTCAGGAGTCAGAAGATGGCCGAGAGGCGTGGTCTTGATCAATCTGATAGGATGGTAATCACAATGAGATTATTCGCACTGCTTTCAATTGTTCTTCTATTCCTCCCGAATCGGACTGTGCTGGGTCAGTCAACGCGTGATAACGTGCCTGAGAATATTGCTACGGCTTTCAGACCGCCTGCCGAATTCGCTGGCGACTTTGGGCAATCTAAGTCTCCTCTGATATTCGACGATGGCACTGCGGCAAAGACACCTGCCGACTGGCAGCGGCGCAGAAGGGAGATTCTCAAAACCTGGCATGGGCTGATGGGGGCCTGGCCGCCACTGATTGAGAAGCCAGGAATCGAATACGTGGCGAAAGAGCACCGCGAGAATTTCGCCCAGCATAAAGTCCGAGTCGAGATTGCACCGGGGCATCAGACGGTCGATGGCTATCTGCTCGTGCCGGACGGCGGCGAATCGTGTCCGGCTGTGCTGGTGGTCTATTACGATCCGGAAACGGCCATCGGGCTGGGCAAGGAGCTGCGCGACTTTGGTGGTCAATTGGCAAAGCGAGGCTTTGTTGTGCTGTCGATTGGGACGCCCGAGTTCGCCAGTCTGAAACCTCCCTACAAGCCGCTCTACGAATCGGGCGAAAACGCGACCCCGCTCCAGCCGCTCTCGGCGCTGGCCTACGTCGCTGCGAACTGTCACGCGGCGCTGGTGAATCTGCCCGAAGTGGATCCCAATCGTATCGCTGTCATGGGCCACTCGTATGGCGGCAAATGGGCGATGTTCGCATCGTGCCTCTATGAGAAGTTCGCCTGTGCCGTCTGGTCGGACCCGGGAATCGTCTTCGACGAAAGCCGCGCCAACGTCAATTACTGGGAGCCCTGGTATCTCGGATACGACCCGAACCAGCAGCGGCAACGAGGTATCCCGAACGAAGCTCGGCCCCGCACCGGCGCCTATAAGAGAATGCTTCAAGAAGGGCACGACCTGCATGAATTGCACGCCCTGATGGCTCCAAGGCCGTTCCTGGTCTCCGGCGGCTCCGAAGACCAGCCCGAGCGGTGGAAGGCCCTTAACCGCAGCATCGAGGTCAACAAGCTTCTCAACCATGCGAACAGGGTGGCCATGACCAATCGCGAAGGCCATTCGCCGACCGCCGAATCGAATGAGCAGATATACACCTTTCTCGAATACTTTCTGGCCCGCCGGCGGTAGGCGGCAATGCGCAGTTTGACAGTGTCGTGCCGTTGTTGTATCATGGCTGAGCGACGGAACCGTTCGTTTGTCGATTGTAGATATGAGGATGTGTCTGAAGGTTTGTCGAGCACGAGGATAATGAAGCTTAATCATCCAATGTGCGGTAAACGCTCGCTTTCCACGGCGCTGCTGGTGGCGGCGGTGGTCGCTTTTATCCTGACATTGATTAAGATCACGAGCTTCCTGGAGGCTTCCGCCAGGGCGCAGAACCTCGTCAAGAGAGCGGCGGCGAAAGATGAGCCGATTCCCAAGAATGCCGGGGAGACCATGGCGGCTTCCTGGGCCGTGGCGGAGCAGTTGAAGAAAAATAATTTGTTCTCGCCCCCTGTACCGCCGCGACACCCGGTCACCTCGGTACTCGGCATATTAGGCAATGAAGCGCTGATTGGAGACCGGTGGTACAAGGCTGGCGACAACATCGCAGACGCAAAGGTCGTCTCAGTCGAACCCACGCAAGTCACAATCCGCTGGCAGGGCCGAGAGGCTGCTTTTGTGCCAATCCAGGGGACGACTCCGCCGGCCTCGGGTCTGCCGTCGCTTCCAAGACAGGATATCGGGCAGTTCAATCAAGGCGCCGCGCCGACGCCTGGGAGCACGGCGAGCAGCGTGCTGCGGCGGGCCGAACCCGCACGGACCGTCAGAAGTGCAAGAGTCTCAGTGCCAAGCAAGACTAAGCCCAGCGTTGAGACGGACAACAAACGGCAGCTATCGCCTGAAAAGCCGCTTTACAAGAAGGTTCTCAAGCAAGATCTGAGGGCAGTCGGCGGTGAGACGGCTACGAAGAAAGCCGGCATCGCCGCAAGTACCGGCAAGAAGGCGACCGCGACAGAGATAAAAAAATCGGCGCGGCAAAAGTAGCGATGAGCTACAGATCAATAAGCCGCTTTGGGGAAGAACGTGACACCGTCACCTCAGCCTCTTGTGTGCTTGTCATATCAGGCGCCTACGCCGCACAGGGCGCAGAATCCGTAATAGAGATTCTTATAGAACGGCATCGAATCAAGGACCGCCGCGCGGACGCTTACCCCGCCGAAGTAGTCCAGCAATATAAACACCGGCGTCGCGTAATAATACAAGCTCGCAATCGAATATCTGCCGCGAATAGCCATTCTGTGAGCTGCCCAAATAGCCATGTCCATTACGGATTTGCGCTTTCACGCTTTTGTAGTCCTCGTAGATTTCTGCCAACGCCCGAATGCGAAATAACCCACTCCGCATACTGCTCCTGGCCTTTTTTGCGTAACGAAGCCACCGCACAAACCGGTACTACGCAAACATACCTCTCTCTACTCTCGCTACGAAGGTAGACCACCCTTGTTCCCTGCTACTCGATGTAATACCTACCGCCCGCATCCTTTTGGATATGGACTCCCTTCTTCTTCTGGAGATGCCCGTGTAATCTCCGGTGCGTTGTGTTCCGTAGCGTCTCCGCGTCGCTGCCTGGAAATTCTTCACAGATAATCCGGTATATCTCCTCTTCACTAAAACGGTGCGGATTGTCCCTCACTAACTCGAACGTCCGACTGTCGCGTGTAACACGGGTGCTCTCCGCCTTAGCCTTAAGCGCCTTAAATTCGCTGAATTCTGGCTCTGGCCCCGACCTTGGCTCTGGCCCACTTCTCGCTTTGGGTGGACTAACCGCCTGTGTACTCAGCGGCTCAAAGACGAATGCGTTCACATCGTCCGAGGTACCTTCACGTCGGAAGGTTCTGAATTCTACGACCTTCACGTCGCCTTTAATATCTTCTACAGCCTCTGCTAATTCTTCAGTCTTCTCGTCGATGATAACGACAATGAGCGGCTCCTGAGAGATTAAGTCAGAAATGAACTCGTGGACGTCTTCCATCGGGATTCTTCGCTTCAACTTTACTTTCAGGATTTCGTCTTGGCCAAATATCCGGTAAAGAGTCTCTACGACTTGTCTTCGGGTTGAACTGTCCCTGATACCTCTATTGAACTTAGAGAGCTGTGTAACAACGTGCTCATAAATCGGATGGGACGCCAGTTCGACTTCAACGATGGCCCAGCGAGGTTTTGGCGTGAAGAAAATAACATAGCCATCGGGTATCGATGCGACACCCGCCGTGGACTTTAGCTTCATCTTCCTGTCAAAATAGAATGAATCCGGGCCAAAGATGTATTCAGAATTGCACTGAATGACGTTTTCAAGCCAGCCTTCGTTCTCAGGCGTGACGAGTTGGTATCTGACACCGTCGATTAGGACTATCATCGCAGCTCCCTTCAAAATTCTCAACAGATATGTACGCGCAAACAGATACCACTTGTGAGCTTGTCTGTCAATATGGACGCGGACCGTTGCGCCGGACCCGATGAAATCCGGGTAAATTGTCGTCTCGTTCTTTATTCTGCTAATTTTTAGGGATTTTTAGAAAACAGTGTTTTTTTGACTTTTTGTAAAAAAATCTCTTTTTGATGCAAGTGTTCACCCCACCACCACTTGTGAAGAAATGAAGGCTTGTAGAGCCTTCTTTTGAAGGCCAGTTTTTCAGAAATTGTCGAGCGATGGGTTATTATAATAAAGGTTTAGGGGATGATACTTGTCCACTCCGCCCAAACCAAAAATATAGACCTCGATTATTTGAAAGGATTGGAAAATGGCGATCAAACAAGAACAGTGGAAGGCGAGACTGACAAAAATCCTGGACAAACAAAGGGCCGCCGCCCAAAGGCAGAGACCTGATGACCCAAAGATAGTATCGTGGGTTGGCACAGAGCTTCATCCAGCTTTCACCACATTGAAGAAGCTGCTCGCAGACGAACGGGGAGTACACAAAATCTCAATTGGAGACATTACCTCATTTGGTGAGACTCTGGAGTTTGAGGTAAGGGACGTGTTCAATTCTGCTTGCATCCGGCATGCCGTGTATCTGACCGATTCTCAAGAGGGCGTGACACGCGAGGTCAAATTGACGGTGAATGGCAACGAGGCGTACTCCCCGAAACAATCCAACGTCGATATCCTTACTTGGCATCAAGATGATATTATCAACGACTTTCTCACGGCATTTGAAAAGTGGGAAGGCTGGGCGTAGTAGTAGCAGGAACAATTCAAGGTCGAGTCACTCGACCTTGAAAAATGCAGGCATCAACTAAAAGCACTTCAAGATATAACGCGTATCTCGATGAAACGAAAATCAAAGAAAACCGTTCCCAAACGAACCAGGCACGAGGATAGATTGATCGCTTACCATGAGGCGGGACACCTCGTCATGCTATTTCACAAGGGCGCTATGTTTACGGCTGTCGGTATAGACTTGCCTGATTCAGTCGCGGATATGTTTGACATCGCCGCCGCCATTGCAGGGATAGAGTGGCCTCCCAAGAAGGGGACAAGAAGGAACAAAGGACTTGTTTTACTGGCAGGAAAAGCAAGCGTTGATATTTTGTCAAAATGTATTACCGATAATTGTAGAGACGACAGCAGCCGGAGCGATTTGGAAAAATTCAGCAAGCTTTGGCGAACCAGAAAGGCCAGAAAAGATAACTTTGCTGAATTGTATCCCGAAGCTTTCCGGTTTTTATTACAGCCGGAAAGATGGGAACAAGTCAGGACCGTTGCCGACGTTCTTCTGAAAGAGAGACTATTGACCTACGGTGAAGTCAAGTTGTGCATTGAAAGCGTTGTGGACGAAGAACGGAAAAGAGATTTGCAGGTCTATTTGGAACTTTTCAAAAAAACCCACCGCCATAGAAAACCGCACTGACGTACACGTTCCGAACCGATGCTCTCAGCCGGGGCCGTAGCCGGATATGGGGGTGGGGATGGGGATTGCGGCTTAGAATTGGGACTTGGTCCGCGTTCTTCTGTTGACACTCTTGCCCGCATATCATAGATTAGAACTACGCGAGGTCGTTTGGGCGAACAATGAAACGCGAGGACGTTTTTGAAAAAAAGGGAGCTATTATGAGAGCGAGAATAATTCTGGCGTGTGTGGCTTGCAGCCTATCTTCAGGCTGTGCATCTATCATGTGCAGCGACCACAAGACCATCAGTATCCAAAGCGATCCGCCGGGCGCTGACTTCGAGATCGAGAACCGCTTAGGGGTCATTGTCGTCAAAGACACCACACCGCAGACAGTCACCTTAAAAAGGGGAAGCGATTGGTTCAAGCAGGCTGGCTATCTGATCCGGTTCCAGAAAGATGGATATGAGCCTTTGCGGACGACGATCAACCAGGGCTTTGAAGCTGGTTGGTATCTTGGCGGCAATTTGATATTCCTTATCGCCGCTCCCGTTGGCTACCTCATCGTTGACCCCCTGACGGGCGCCATGTGGACGATTGAAGATGTCAATGTCAAACTCAAGCCGAGCACACTCGTCAAGACGCCAGAAGGTACAAAGCAGATTTCCGGCTACGAGGCCCATATCAATCCGCGCACAGGTGTCGTGGAAACCGTGCCGGTCTATGAGCCAGATAAGAAATGACTGCCGACTTTCAGTTCACACCCTAAATCGACAATTTCAGCCGGGGCCAAGCCGGACTATGGGTGGAGTTTAGCGAATTCTTAGTGGTGCTTGACGTGCGTGAATGATGATGGTAAGATACATGTGGACCATGGGAAGGTCAAAGGTGCGAGTAAGACGTCTTAAACATTTATCGGGGAAACGTCCAGAAAGATAAGGAGGAAAGAATGAAGCCCGCGTATCTTTTGCTAATTCCGCTAATGTTGTCACTTAGTAGCTGTATTCCTGTACAGAAGATGGATTGGAATAGCAGCGCGGAAATCGCACAGGCAATCACAGTGGAACATGACGAGTTCGAGAAAATCACAACGTACAAGGGTCCCCAATATGAGGTCAACCCTGACGAAAGCTTTCCGGCACTGCGAACCTTTCTGTTCCTGAGAGCTTGGAAGCCAGATTCCCTTCCGGTTGTGACCTATCAGATATATGTACGTGCATGTTATAGGTCTGGCGATTGGCGTTTTTATGAACAAGCTTACGATTCTGACGGCAAGAGATTGGATACCACAGTGATTGACAGAGACGTGGTGGATTGCAGTGGTTATAGGTGTTATTATGCTGAACACGTGGGAATAAACATAAATAAGGAATATCTCGAAAACCACGCAAACACTGGAATTCGATTTAAGCTGGCAGGCAGAGCAGGGGAGGAAGTCTTTATTGTTCCCCCAACATATATAATGGCATTCCTCCATGTTACGGGGACGTGATGACACCCCTCTGTTGGATTCGGTTATTCCGAATCTGCGGAATCCAGGATACTCATAAAGGCTTCCTGCGGAATCTGTACCGAGCCGATGCTCTTCATACGCATCTTGCCTTCTTTTTGTTTCTTGAGCAGCTTCATCTTTCGCGTGACGTCGCCGCCGTAGAGCTTGGCGGTCACGTCCTTGCGATACGCCTTGATGGTTTCTCTGGCGATGATCTTGCCTCCGATGGCCGCCTGGAGCGGAATTTCAAACTGATGGCGGGGGATTGCCTTGCGAAGCCGGGTTATAAGGCGTCGGCCTCTGGCCTCGGCGGTGCTGCGATGAACAATCAATGAAAGGGCGCCGACGGCCATCTTGTTGACAAGAATGTCCATCTTAACCAGGTCGCTCTTCTCAAAGCCCATGAACTCGTAGTCCATCGTCGCGTAGCCGTGGCTTATGCCTTTGAGCACGTTGTAGAAGTCATACACGATCTCGGCGAGCGGCGCTTTGTATTCGAGCATGACGCGTGTGCTGCTGATGTAGTCGGTCTTGATCAGGCTGCACCGTCGGGCCTCCGCCAGCTTCATCACGTCGCCGATCGACTCGCTGGTGGTGATGATCTCCAGCAGCACAAAAGGCTCGCGCAGCTCGGCAATTTTCGTGACATCGGGCAGATCGCTGGGAGAATCGATCCTGATGACCTTGCCGTCTCTGGTCAGGACTTCATAACTGACCGTCGGAGCGGTCTGCACGACGTCGATGCCGTGCTCGCGTTCCAGACGCTCCTGAATGATGTCCATGTGCAGGAGCCCCAGGAATCCGCACCGGAAGCCAAAACCCAGGGCCGGCGAATTGTGGGGAAGGAAGGAGAAGCTCGCGTCGTTGGGCGCCAGCTTTTCAAAGGCCGCCCGGAGTTGGGGGTAGTCGGTATTGTTGCCGGGGTAGAAATCCGAGAACACCATCTGCATCGGCGGTTTGTAGCCCGCAAGTGGCTTCTCGGCAGGCTCGGCGTCGTCGGTGATTGTATCCCCGATGGTGACATCGCCCAGCTCGCGGATATTGGCAATCACGTAGCCGACCTCTCCCGCACTGAGCTCATCGACCGGCGTCATTGTAGGCGTGAACTTGCCCAGCTCGGTAATAATGTAAGTCCTGCCGTTGCCCATGAAGCGAATCTTCCGCCTGAGCTTGAGCTTTCCGGCGAATACCCGCACGTAGCATATCACGCCGCGGTAGTCGTCGCAGTGACTATCGAAGATCATTGCCGCTGTCGGCTCATTGCCCCGGTCCGGCGGAGGCGGAAGAAGCGTAACGACTGCCTCCAACAATTCCGGGACCCCCTTGCCTGTTTTGGCACTGATGTGGAAGCACTCGTTCTTGCGGATGCCTATCGTGTGCTGGATCTCCTCTGAGGTGGCCTCGGGCTGGGCGGCCGGCAGGTCTATCTTGTTGACTACGCCGATGAGCTCAACGTTGTTTTCAAAGGCCAGGTGCGCGTTGGCGACCGTCTGGGCCTCCACGCCCTGTGTCGCATCAACCACCAGAAGCGCCCCCTCGCACGCCGCCAGAGCACGCGAAACCTCGTAGTGAAAATCAACGTGCCCGGGCGTATCGATGAGGTTCAACATGTACCTTTTTCCATCGTGGTCGTACTTGAGGGTGACCGCGGAAGCCTTTATGGTAATGCCTCGCTCGCGTTCGAGCTCCATATCGTCGAGGATCTGGTCCCTCTTGTCTCGCTCGCTCACCGTGCCGGTAAGCTCCAGCAGCCGGTCGGCCAATGTGCTCTTGCCGTGGTCGATATGCGCTATAATCGAAAAATTTCTTATGTGTTCAGTGCTCATCAATAATCCGAAGTCCGATTCATTCAAATACGAAAGGTAGTATTGTAGTGTTTTTGGCTGCCAAAGGCAACTTATGTTAAGCGACTGCAAAATCGCACAGAATCGAATCGGCAATGCCGAGCGCCCGGCGCGCGAGAAAAATCCGCCCGCCCTCCTTCTCGATCAGCCCCTGTTCCCGATACGTCCGAATCGGTTCTGCAAACAGCTCCATTGCGTCGAAACCGGTCCGGGTCCTGAACTCCGCCAGATCGATCCCGCACCGGCGACGCAGGTTCAGGACGGCCGTCTCACAGGCCCGCTCACGCTCCGGAAGCGTTTCGCTGGACTCGACTGCACTTGCGCCATTTGTGATCGCCAGGACATACTTCTCAATGTCAGCAACGTTCGTGCTCCTTGTGCCCTTCAGATACGAGGTTGCTCCCGGCCCAATACCGGCATAACGGCCGTTTGCCCAGCAGTTAAGATTATGCCCGCACTCAAAACCATGCTTCGCAAAATTCGATATTTCATACTGGTCCATGCCGGCCCGTGCCAGCTCGTCAATGGCCAGCTCGTACATCGCTCGGTCGGTATCCTCATCGACGGGTTTTATCAGCCCGGCCGCCAGGTCCCTGCCGAGGGGTGTTCGGTCTTCGTAAGTGAGGCTGTACGCGCTTATATGGTCCACCCCCAGTGCGACGGCCGCTCGAAGATTGTGTTTCCACGTCTCCAGACAAGAGCCCGGCACAGCGAAGATCAAATCCAGACTGATACTGTCAAAACCCGCCGTTCTGGCTTGCTGGACCACCCGGCCTATGCAATCGGTGGTGTAGCCTCTTCCCAGAAAATCCAGCTCCCGCTGAATGAAGGACTGCGCACCGATGGAAAGCCGGTTGACGCCTGCTTTTCGCAGCGAGAGGAACAGTTCTCCACCTGCCTGGCCTGGGTTGATCTCGACGGTGAACTCCGCCGCGGCTGGGCATCGCTCCGCCGCGTGGCGGACCAGCCGGAGCAGATGTTCCGGCGCCAGGCAGCTCGGGCTTCCTCCGCCGATATAGATGGTGCGTATATCCTCGCCCAGCTCATGTCGCTTCATCTCGGCCATCATCGCGGAGATGACGGCGGCTGCATCGTGTTCGGCAATCGGCTTGGAGTAGAAGCCGCAGTAGCGGCACTTGGTCCGGCAAAAAGGAACGTGAATATATAAGCCGGCGTCTGAACCGGATTTTGAACTATTGCCTGTGAACATTTTTCCTGATCTGTACCAAATCGGGGAGACAAGATTTGAACTTGCGACCTCTTGGTCCCGAACCAAGCGCTCTAGCCAAGCTGAGCTACTCCCCGATCAACAATATTCAAGAATATACTATAACGGCTACGGAATTGCAATCAACTTTCTTTTTGATAAATTCGCCGTTGCGTTCGGATTGCAGTTCACACAAGAACACCCGCTAATTTCTTCTTCTCCTGGGATCCTTTCGTGCTCTTGAGGTATCGTTCCCGTTTTGCCGCAGAAGATCGGTCAGAATGATGCTCGCTGTACACCAGTTTCCATGGACCATTCTGTCGAGTGTACTTCCCGCCCCATCTGCTATGATGCTCCTCAAGCCGACGAGCCAGATTATCAGTATGGCCGATGTAGAGTTTGCTTGTTTTAAGGCTCTGAAGGATATAGACGTAATACACTGACATAATCTCTGAGCAGCAATTCTGTTCTGGTCTGTCTCAAGCCAGCTTTAGGGTAGAACGTGCCGCAGATTTCCTTCCTCATGTCCTGCCTTATTCAACACATTTGCATCGAAAACGGTTATCTCAGTTCCGAGTTACGACACGATAGAAGGGGTGGATTTGAACTTGCGACCTTCCCTATGGGACGCTCTATCCAAGTGGCATAAGCCATCCCTTGTGGGACTGAACTACTCCCCGGCCAAACGATACATGAGTATAGCACATCCGCCGGAGCGATGCAAGCTACAATAAATTTACCGGGTCAATATCGATGGCGATCTTGACGGCGGGGCGAATCGGCCGTTGGGCTCGCAGACTGGCGAACAATCGCTGAATGGTCGCCGCTTCAGGGGCCTGAATGATGATCTGCATCCTGTGGAATCTCTGTATCCGGCTGATGACCGCCGGCATGGGCCCGCGAACGATCACCTTAAGCCCTTCCCGTCCTATAATCGCGTCGATTCGCTGGCGCATCTGCTTGCACGCGGCTTCGAGCTTGTCGAACTTCATGTCCCGCAGGCCGATCAAAGCCAGCCTCCAGAAGGGCGGCAGGTTACAGGCCTGGCGGTGTTTCAGCTCCTCTCTGACGAAGCCCTCGAAGTCCCCGGCGACGGCAAAGCGTATCGCCGGCTGGTTGGCCAGAAAGGTCTGGACGAAAACGGTGCCCTTTTTCGCGGAGCGTCCCGCGCGCCCCGCCACCTGGGAAATCAACTGGAACGTTCGCTCGTTCGACCGGAAGTCGGGCAGATAGAGGCACGTGTCGGCGCTGATAATCCCGACCAGAGTGACGTTGGGGAAATGCAGACCCTTGGCCAGCATCTGGGTGCCCGCCAATACGTCGATCCTTCCGGCGCCGAAATCGTCGAGCAGCCGGTAGTAATCTCCGGTTGCCATCGAGTCGCTGTCGATCCGGCGGACGCGGGCCTCGGGGAACTTGACGGCCAATTCCTCTTCGAGCCGCTGAGAGCCGAGCCCGATCATGGCGAATCCCTTGCCGCACAAGGGGCATTTCTCCGGCACGAGCGTCTGGGCCATGCAATAATGGCAGATCGCATAGCCATAGTTGATATGCTCTCCCGTGACAGTTCGCATCGATTTATAGCGGGGCTTTTTCGATTTGTGGAAGGTCAGCGTCACGTCGCAGTTGCGGCAGTGCAGCGTGTGCTTGCACGAAGGGCAAAAGACAAGATTGCTGTAGCCGCGCCGGTTCAGCAGCAGAATCGCCTGCTCTTTTTTCGCAAGCGTCTCCCTCAGATGTTCGGCCAGCGGCTCGCTGATCAGATGGATACCTTTCTGCGTCACCGGCGTCTTTTGCATGTCGATAAGCTTCATGGTGGGCATGGGCAGGTCCATCACCCGTTTGGGCAGACGCAGCAGCGTGAAATACTTCTTGCCCTGACAGTTGGCCAACATCTCCAGCGACGGCGTCGCGCTGCCTAAGATGCAGTGTGCGTTGGCCAGTTGCGCCCGTTTGATGGCCACGTCTCTGCCGTGGTATCGGGGCGCCGTGTCCTGCTTGTAGCCGGGCTCGTGCTCTTCATCGACGACGATCAGTCCCAGCCTGGCCAGCGGGGCGAAAACCGCCGAGCGGGCGCCGATGACCACGTCGGCTTCGCCTGATTTGATCTTCTGCCACTGCGCGTTTCGCTGGGCGCCGGTCAGGCCCGAGTGCATCACCGCGATTCTTTCGAACCGCTCGCTGAAACGCTGGACGGTCTGAGCCGTCAAAGCAATCTCCGGAAGCAGGATGATGGCGCTTTTGCCTTTTTGTAGAACGGTTAGGATGGCCCGGATATAAAGCTCGGTCTTGCCGCTGTCGGTGACGCCGTGCAGGAGTGTGACGCCGAATTCCTCCGAGGCGATCTGCGTCTTGAGCCAGTCGAGGGCCTTTTCCTGGTCCTCGTTGAGGATGACGGGCCGGTCGCTTCTCATCGATAGCCCCTTGGGAATAACGGGAAGAGATTTCAGTATTGTTTTTTGGGCGATTTTGACGATTTGCTTCTCGGCCAGTCTCTTCAAAGGCTCGTCGCCGCACTCCGTGGCCTTGCGAAGCTCCCCAATCTCCGTCGCCGAATCCGAATCGAAAGCGTTCCGCTCTCGCAGGTGGGCGACGATTTGCTTTTGTTTCTTGCCCTTCAATTCATGGAGGGTCTTCTCGACTTCAGCCTCCTGAAGTGTCAGATAAACGTGCCTCTCGGTTTTGAGGCCAGCCCCTTTCTTAACCGCCGAGGGAACCATTGCGGCCAGGACCTGGCCAAACGGACAGACGTAGTAGCCCGCCATCCACTTGGCCAAATCCATCAGTTCCGAGTAGAGCAGCGGCTCCCTATCGACGAGCCGGGCTATTGTTTTCAGCTTGTGCCCTCTATCGTGTGCCGCGAAGGATTGTCCGAATGGGATATCCGCTTCCACGCAGAAGCCCTTTTCGAGCTTGTTCTTGCTGCCGAACGGGGCCTCCACCCGTTGTCCTACCTGAATCGGCCAAATCTCATCGGGCACGAGATAGTCGAACTCCGCGTCAGCCGCCGACTCGAACGCCACGCGAATGATATGATGGCAGGGCATCTCCTGGGCTTCTTCGCCAAACAAATTTCTGGTTTTGTCCTTACGCATAAAGCCAGATTTAGAACAAAGATAAATGCCGATGGTCAGGTGAACACTCACTCCAAGTCGATGTTTCCAAGAATCCCGGAAGCCATCGTGGGCAATCGACGTCGGGACAAATCCGAACCGGTCAGGATCGTCAGAAACGAACACCTCACCTTCTGCGCGTTCTGTTTATGCCACACTTTTTCTTACTCTTGGATTTGGTTTTTTCATGCCCTTTGGCTTCTGTAAGATAACCGATCTGTGATTTTGATTTCGGAGGCTGTATTACCATTTCCGAGAGTATCTTGAAAATGAGTTTAAACTGCTCGTCATATTGGCGTTCCATCGCCTCGATTTTTCGCCGAAGTGCTGCGTTGCCGGCTAATATTTCACGCAGCTTGACAAACGTACGCATGATGGCGATATTAACTTCAACAGCCCGCTCGCTCCGGAGAACGCTCGACAACATGGCAACGCCCTGTTCCGTAAAAGCACGCGGTGGGTATCTACGGCCTCCCCAACTTGAGGTGCCAAAATGGAACCTCAAGTTCTCAAATTCTTTCCCGTTTAATTTGAACATAAAATCCTCAGGGAAGCGGTTCATATTGCGGCTGACAGCCCGATTCAACCTTTGTCTCCACACCATACAAATCCGCCAAGTCCTTGTCTAATATCACATTATGCCCCCTGATAAACAGGATACTTTTGTGTATTCTCTCGGCGGGAATCATTATGTCTGTGCTTTTAGGCATTCTTGTTGGCTCCGCGATTTATTGGTGACTTGTGGTCACAGATTGTGACCCCAAGTTATTCATCCTTCGTGTTGTACAGGCCCTCTTTGCGGCGTTTTTCAGATTTTTCGTAGATGAACGTGTCCTCTCGCATGTCCAGTCCGAGTTTGGCGATCAGGCCCTTGAGATAATCAAGGTGAGGGCAGGGCGAGGAATGGAAATTGTCCTTGGTCATACACGATGACAATTGCACGACAATCCGATCCTTGCCGATATCTTCCTCTTTCTTGATCCGGCGGATCAGGTTGCTAAGCTTCCTCTGCACGGCCCGGCCGCAGCAGCCGCCACAGGTCATATTGAGCATACGGTACGCCTTGTCCTTCGGATACGCCGCGAACCCGCCAGTGCGCTCGTGGAAAGCCCTCTCGCAGTTGTAGCCCGAGCACCGTTCTTTGACGATATGACACTGTACGATCACGACGTAGTCTTTGTGCTTCAAATCCACCATGTTCCAACCCTCTCGTGGCCACACCCTGCCTGAATCAAATCTTAATCGTTAAGCCTGAAGTACTCCGTGGCAATCTGACTGATGCGGTCGCCGATGGCCAGCGACGCCGTCGCGGCGGGCGAAGGGGCGTTCAGAACGTGAAGGGAATTCCTGTGCCGCTCGATCCTGAAGTCGTCGATCAACCGCCCGCTTCGATCAAGGGCCTGGGCGCGCACGCCCGCCTTGCATGGCTTGATGTCCTCGTCCTGCAGCGAGGGAACCAATCGCTGTAATTGCTTAAGAAACAGCTTTCGGGAAAACGCCCTGACGTATTCGCCCAAGCCGTATCGCCAATACTTCAGAAACAACTTCCAAAGCCCGGGATAGGACAGCGAGCTCCATGTGTCCGGCCAACTAAAATCGGTCTTGCCATAGCCCTCCCGCTTGAACGAGAAGACCGCGTTCGGGCCACATTCAACGTGGCCGTCAATCGTCCGCGTAAAGTGGACGCCGAGGAAAGGCAGGGCCGGGTCAGGCGCGGGGTAGATCAATGCCCTGACTTTTTCCTTTGCCTTCTCCGTCAGCTCGTAGTAATCACCGCGGAAGGGAATGATCCTCATTCCGGGCGAAACGCCGTCCATCCTGGCCACGCGATCGCATTGAAGCCCCGCACAATTGATAATGTACTTGGCCGCAAAAGCGCCCTGATTCGTTACGACCTTCGTATAGAAATCGTGCTTGTCGAAGCCTCTGACCTCGTGCGAAGTCAGGACTTGGTTGCCGTGCCCTTTCGTGCTCACGAGCTCGCCTAATTTCTCCGCCACCTTTGTAAAATCTATAATCCCCGTGCAGGGCACGTGAAGGCCGGCGATGCCCTGGCCCGAAGGCTCGATTTCCTTGATTTCATCCGGCCCGATCTTCTGGACGCCCTCGATGTTGCTCTGCACGGCGTTATTATAGATACTCTCGATATCGCCTAATTCACTTTCGCGCGTCGCGACGATGATTTTGCCGCAGATTTCGTGGGGGATTTGGTGTTTTCTTGCGAAGGCGACCAGCTCCTTCCGCCCCTGAATGCAGGTCTGCGCTTTGGTTGAGCCGGGTGCGTAGTAGAGTCCCGAATGAATGACGCCTGAATTGTGGCCGGTCTGGTGGGCGGCTAATCTGTCCTCTTTCTCGAGCACGCCGATGCGGATGTCGGGGTGGCTCAGCATGATCTTATACGCCGACGCCAGGCCGACAATGCCGCCGCCAACCACCACTATATCAAAATCCGTTCGTCCATTTGTCATCCAAAATCCCTGAATAGCCGGGTCCGACCTTCGACCCGTACAATAACCAACATGGCTACGAGCGTCAATGCGGAAGAATCGCGGAAAAGCGAGAGATGGGCCTGCTATATATCCGGTATTACCTCGGGATACACCTGGCCGGTCGAGTTGATTTTGAAGACGTAAATCAGGTCTTTTCTGAGCCTGGAATAGACGGCGTTGCCGTAAATGGCCTCGATATCGTACTGGGCAAGCTTCTCCGGGTCGTTGGCAAGGTCCCAGATGTTGGCCCAAAACATTTGTCTTTGCTCGGCCGGCAACAGCTTGAGCAAGTCGCTGTACCTTTGGGGCTCGACGCCCGGGTCTTCGATGGCAAAGCCCTCCTGCGGCGTCATCTGCTCGCCATAGACCCGCCGCCAAAGGTAGAGCGCCCGCATTTTGCCATCCAGAACCATTTTGTTGCCGAACTTTACGATCAAGGCATCGAAGTGGATGATATCCCCGGCGACGGTGTATTCTTTCTCTAAAATCTTCTGGAGCTTGTCGTCTCTGGCCGTCTCGACGAACCGTATGGTCGTAAGAAGCTCGCCCTCTTTTGTTTCCTGAGCAATGACCTTCGCGTAGCCGATCTGGTCCTCCCGGCTCAGATTCGTGATCGCCTGCTTGAGCTCCTTATTCTCGGCCAAAAGCTCTTGTATCGTCGCTATGGCTCTGTAGGGGCCGCGAGCGAGATAACCCAGCCCAACAATCGCCGCCCCGATAAGAATCAGCGGCCACGCCTTCAGTTTTTTCCGCCCTTCTGCCATTTACCTACCCACACCGGTAAACAACCCTCGTTACTACAGAATCTTTCCCGTTACTATATCATCGGCTCGTCCGCCCATATCCCTGTATTTTTCACTGCCCAGCGAGATTTTCGCCAACAAGAAAGGGCTGCAAGCAAATCCTCACAGCCCTTTTTGTTTGTATGATGGTCGGAGTCAATCGAATCTACTGTGTGTGGACGATGATTGAACCGCCCTCGATAGCTTGGTCGTGGCCGTTATCATAAATGGGCGTCTCCTCGCCGGTGCTTTCGTCCTCAATCCAGATTCGGATGCGGAAGGTGTCGGGACCATCCCCCGCCCAGAGCATGAACTTGTAGTCTCCATAGCCGTTGATCGTCCCTGAGCCCTTGAACCTGGCGCAATTCGATCCGGTGACGACGAGCCATTCGTAGCTGCTGCTGTGGAAGTTCAAACCCCCCGCCTGGAAGACGAATTCGGTCTGGCCTGTTGGGACAGTGGCGCCTTTCTTGTACTTGGACACGAAGCCGAAATTGGCCCTGCCTATAAGATCGTCATCCTCTGGATCATCTGGTGTGTAAGCTCCAGAGGGTGAGTCAATCCATCCGCCCCCGGTGACAAAACCGCCGGTCGGGTCATAAACGACAAAGAAAACAGTTTCTTCTGCCTCGTTACCGGCTGCATCTTTGGCACTGACCACCAAAGTATAGACTCCTGTGCCAGGTTCATCCCCCGGAGCTACTGGCCCGGAAAATCCAGCCGCATCGGTCAAGTCTCCATTCAGCTCTGTCACGCCTACGTCATCGGTTGCTGAGAAAACCAGCTCCAGGCCGCCGCTCACTGGGTAAACTCCGTATGGTACTGGGGCAATGATTGAAATTACCGGTGGTGTAGTATCCTCGACAACGATGATTACCTCATCACTATCTGTCTCTCCCAGAAAATCAGTTGCCACAAGTGTAACAGTATGGCTGCCGAGCGGGAAGGTGTAGTTTATGGTCTCACCGCTTCCCAGGTCAGTAGCTCCCTCATACCAATCAAAAAACTCTATATCGTCGTTAGTCCCCGGTGTAGAGTCAGGATCTGTTGATCCGGAACCATCCAAAGTAACAGAGGCTCCAGCGGGACTTGTGGCTTCAACGGTCTGATCAGGACCGGCATCTGCGACAGGGGGGGAATTGGTCCCGGGCTGAGGATTGGTCAACTCTGCTATCTCTGCATCAGAAAGAGCACGATCATAGATTCGCACATCGTCAATTATGCCCTTAAATGCCCCGGCCACGCCATGGTTGGAATTTCTATGGTCTCCTATTCTGAGAGGCGCTGGACCAGTATAGGCTATGACCGAACCAATATATAGACTATCCTCCAATACGCCATTGACGTAAATTTTGAGATTAGTCCCATCATAGATACCTACGACACAGTACCACTGCTCCGATGGATGGCTGCTTGACCTAACCACGAAGTCGGAGTCACTCGAAGCTTCCTCCACTTTAGCTCCGAAATAGGCACTTCCAGTTATCCAAAACAGGCTAAATGTATCATCGTTGGCGCCCACATGTCCGATTTTCCAAATGATAGGACCAGGGGTAGTCTCTGATATATATGCCGGCTTTGTCCAGGCTATTAATGTCCACGAATGGACTAGGTCAAATGTGCCGTCGACGTTAGGTACCTCAACATAGTCAAATGCATCAAGTCCACCGAACCAATAGGCGCTACTTGGATTGCCAAACCTATCTGTTGTCAAGGTGGCCCCATAAACTGTTCCATGATTTAGGTTTCCACTTTCGTCATTTGCGTTGCCATTGAAAGGGTAGTAGGCCACCAAACCATCGTTCAGATTGCCATACCCAACGCTTGTCATCATTAGAATCATCAACATCAGATTTCCCATTCTCGTGCTCATAGCATCTTCTCCTTAATGATCGGGACCGTCGCGAATGGCTGTCCCCAGTTTAGATCTAGATCAATTCGCGTGGATCACGATGGAGCCACCGCCGATTGGCTGATCCATGCCGTTATCGTAGACATCGGTCTCCAATCCACCCGCATCCTCCGTCCAGATTCTAATCCGGAACGTGTCGGGACCATCTCCCGCCCAGAGCATGAACTTGTAGTCCCCGGAGCCGTTGATCGTGCCGGCCCCCTTGAACCGGGCGTAGTTCGATCCCGTTACAACAAGCCATTCATAACTGCTGCTGTGGAAGTTCAAATCACCGGCCTGGAATACAAACTCCGTATTGCCGGTCGGGACAGTGGCGCCTTTTTTATACTTTGAGACAAAGCCAAAATTGGCTCTGCCTTCGAGCGATGGGTCGTCCATGTATGCGCCCAGAGGGGACCATATCCATCCGCCGCCGGTTACAAATCCGCCTTCTGAGTCATACACAACAAATAAGTCAGAAATACCTGCTGCGTAGTTACCTGCAACGTCTGTGGCCTCAACAAGTAAGTGATATATCCCAGCTCCTGGCGCAAAACCGGAATCGACATTTCCTGAATACCCGTACGCGTCCGTCAACGTTCCCCAATAGTCAGACACGCCGCTGCCCGAATCGGTTGCGTCGAAGTCCAACATCAAACTACCGGCTGGATAAAGACCGTACGCTATCGGCTCCACAATAGAAATTTCGGGTGGGATCGTATCTTCTACAGTAATGTCAACAGAATCTGGTTCTGAGTCTGCTGTCCCATCATTTACGACGAGAGTAACAGTTGTTGTCCCCGCCGGCAGAGTAACCGTGGACGTAGCACCACTCGCGTTTCCTCCGTTCTCCCATGTCCAGGAATAGGTTAATGGATCGCCATCCGGATCGCTGGAGGCCGAACCATCCAGTGTCACTTCAGCGCCGTCAACGCTGATCTGTTCCACATTTCGGTCCGGACCTGCATCGGCAACAGGATCCTGATTCGTCGCTATAAGGTTGATGGTGCCTTGGGGCGGTGCACACCAGTTTTGGAATCCCAGAGTAAACACATCCCCATAAACTAACGTTCCGGTCAGAGTGCGCGGTACAAGCGTGATGGGTATGGGTCCATAGCCGACGGCTTGACCGTCGATCTGAAAATCGCTTCCGTAGATGTTCACCGTGGCAGTATTACCCTGCTCTACGACAGACCCAACGTATATGTACGACGTGTTACCGCCCTGCAGGGGGTCCAGACCATAGATATTGACTATGCTGCTATCAAGGAAATCTCCTCCAGCCAGCATTCCGCCGTAGATGTTGACAGTGCTGTTCTGACGGCCCCCTATGCCAATGTTGCCATAAGTATCATAGACATTCAGCGTGGCATTCTCCATAAGCATACAGCTACCTGCATTTCCGCCATGCATATTGATCGTGCTGCTATTATACGCAGCTAAGGACATTATCTCGCCACCGTACATATTGACGACACTGCTACCCGCAACTCTTACTTCCCCGTCAAACACCCATGCTCCATCTAACAGGTTGACTGTTGTTGGCATGCCGTCGGGCCCATCATAGACCTCAAGAAAGTGGAAGACAGGGTAGTCGACATCGTGTGTCCCGCCGTCACTAAAGACTTCTGCTTGTGCTGGCAAAGCCCACGTAAGGGATAGACAAATCGCAATAAAAGGAGCCACCATTGAAGTGCGCATTAGCTTTCTCATTTCGGTTCCTTCCTTTCCTGACGCCGTTCTTTGAAGCTGGATACCCATGACTTGCCCTTTCCCAAAAAAGAATGAATCTGGATTACATTTTTCCAACGCCACATTTTACCCAATTTAACGGGGGGGGGGGGGGGGGTACTTGTCAAGCAGAAAAAACAAAAAAACGAAGGTACCGAGATTTTTTTGGTTCAGATTTGTTCAGGACTTATCGAAGGCTGGGCGCAACAGGCAGAAAGTGTCATTAAACATGTGTGTGTCGTTAACACTATTTGTACAGGTCTTTACCGCAGCATTTCTTATATTTCTTGCCGCTGCCGCAGGGGCAGGGATCGTTGCGGCCGACTTTGGGTGTTTCGAGTTTGATTTGCTTGACGGTGACCTCGCCCTGCGGCGCCTGGGCGGCGGCCCGCTGCTGCTCGGCCATCGCGAACTGGCTGACTTCGTCGTGGCTGGTGGTGCTGACGTTCCAGACGCTCCTGGTCCTCGCGCCCGCTTCGAGATGCACCTTGAAGATAATGTCGGTCACCCGGTCATCTATGGTCTCGATCATCTCCTCGAACATGCGGGAGCCTTCGCGTTTGAACTCGGTCTTTGGGTCTTTCTCCGCCCACGACCGCATCCAAATGCTGCCCTTGAGATGATCCATCGAATAGAGATGGTCCTTCCACGTGCCGTCATAGACCTGCAGCAGCACGTACTTTTCCAGGTCGCTCAGCTCGGCACGCAGGAACTCGCCAGCCACTTCGCAGAGGGCGTTCTTGAGCTCAGGCCCGTCGCCGGGCAGGTCCTCTGCCGCCAGGGACGCCCCGAATCGTTCGTTGGCCCAACTGACCAGCTTGGCTCTGTCCAGGGTGGCGATCTTCTCGGACAGTTCGCGGTCCAACTGCCCGTCGCTGAAGCTCCGGCTCACCTCCAGCAGTTGCTTTTGCAGAACATTGGGCTTGGTGTTCTGAATTCGCTCCGCCGATAGGCCGGCGTTATACTTTCGGTTGGCCCAATCGGCCAGCGCGTCAAACGCATAGATGTTGGCTCCCTGCGGGCCATACACCATGTTCATCGCGAATTCGACCGGATACTCAATCTCTCGCTGTTTGTATTTTGCCGCTGTTTTTTCGGCGAGCCGTTGGCGAATCTGCGAGGCGTTGAGGTTGGCCAGCTCGGCAACGTCCAGCGCGATGTCGAATTTGGCCCGCGCCCATTCGACGAATCGCCGGATCGAGAAGTCTTCGCGCAAGAATTCGACGAGCTGCGTACAATCCTTCTTGTCGATTTGCTCGGCGGCGGCGGAAATCAACTGCTCCTCGATCTCTTCCGGGGACTGGTTCTTGACTTTGCCGGGGCTAAGGCTTACGCGAAACGCGCTCATGGCCCACTTGCACAGCCCCGCTATGTCCCACGTCTGGGCGTCGCCGTAATCTTCCAGGTATTCGCCCATGGAGAGCGAAATATTGTTGGCCGCGTTGTCTTTGGTCTGCTGTTTGACCGTCTGTTCAATCTCTTCGACACTGGCGTCGCCGATATCCGAGAGTTTCAGGTCCACGCCGAAACTCGTCCTCGCCCATTCAACCATACACTTGAGAGGATAGTCCTCGCGCAGGATCGTCTCGCAGCTCTTGGCGATGACCGCGTCGATCATTTCCTGGATGATTTTCTTGAGGTGCTTTCCCGCCAGGATCTCTCGCCGGCGCCCGTAGAAATATTTTCGCTGGCGGTCCATGACCTCGTCGTATTCGAGCAGGCTCTTTCGCGTCTCGAAGTTACGCTCTTCGACCTTTTTTTGCGCCTTGGCGATCCCCTTGCTGATCCGTTTGTGGTAGATGGGCTGTCCCTCTTCCCACCCGATCCAGGACAGCGCCTTGACGGTCCATTCGGGCGCGAAGACGCGCATCAGGTCGTCGTCGAAGCTCAGGAAGAACTGGCTGGAGCCTTTGTCTCCCTGCCGGCCCGAGCGGCCCCGAAGCTGATTGTCGATTCGCCGGGCTTCATGCCGTTCGGTGCCGAGGATGTGCAGTCCGCCGATATCGGCGACGCCGGGGCCGAGCTTGATGTCCGTGCCCCGCCCGGCCATGTTTGTGGCGATGGTGACGTTGCCGCGCACGCGCCCGTCCCGGCCTTTGTGCTGCTGTCCGGCCTTGGCTACAATGACGGCCTCGCGGGCGTGCTGCTTGGCATTGAGCACCTCGTGGTCGAGGCCGTGTCTTTTCTGAAGGGCTTCCGAGAGGGCTTCGCTTTTTTCGATGCTGATCGTGCCGATCAGCAGGGGCCGGCCCGCCAGGCTGACTTCGTTGATTTCCTCCACGATCGCCTCGAACTTCTCTTTCATGGATTTATAGATGGCGTCCTCGCGGTCGTCCCGGATGCAGGGCGCGTTCGTTGGGATGATGACGACTTCCAGCTTGTAGATGTTCATGAACTCTTCGGCTTCGGTCGCGGCCGTCCCGGTCATTCCCGCGATCTGGTCGTAGAGCTTGAAGAAGTTCTGCAGCGTAATCGTGGCCAGGGTCTGCGTTTCTTCCTTGACCGTGACGCCTTCTTTGGCCTCGACGGCCTGGTGAAGCCCGTCGGACCATTGCCGGCCGTGCATGAGCCGGCCGGTGAATTCATCGACGATGATGACCTTGCCGTCCATGACGACGTAATCTTTTTCCCCCTCGAAGGTGACATGAGCCCGCAGGCTCTGTTCCAGCAGGTGGGGCCATTCCATATTCGAGCCGGTAAAAAACGAACCCACGCCGGCGATGTCCTGGGCCGCGCCCACGCCTTCATGCGTCAGGTGGACCGCTTTTCTGTCGTGTTCGACTTCGTAGAACTGGGTAGTGTCCGCAAGCCTGGGCTGGGCCGCCTCGAGCTCATGCTGGTTTTTCTCGATGGCCTGCTGGGCCTTTTCGATTCGCTTGCTGTCTTTGTCTTTCTTGGCATCGGCCAGCTCGCCGTGAGCATTCGCGATCGCACGTTCGGCCGAGTCGATCTGCCGCTTGATGTGATCGTAGTTGCTTTGCAGGCTGATCAGCTTGCGTGCCACCTGGTCGGCTTTTTTGTACCGCGTGACATCGTCGAAGGCGGGACCGGAGATGATCAGAGGCGTCCTTGCCTCGTCGATTAGAATCGAATCCACCTCGTCGATAATGGCATATTGGAGCGGGCCCTGCACCATGTGACTGAGCGACATCTTCATGTTGTCGCGAAGATAATCGAAGCCGAATTCGTTGTTTGTGCCGTAGGTGATGTCGCAGGCATACTGACTTTTTCGCTCCTCACCTGCGGTATCCATATCCGCCTGGATTGCCCCTACGGTCAGGCCTAAGGCGCGATAGACCGGGCCCATCCATTCGGCGTCACGTTTAGCCAGATAGTCGTTTACGGTTACTATATGAACTTTTCGGCCGGTTAAGTGCACAAGATATGCCGCTAACGTTTCCACCATTGTCTTGCCTTCGCCGGTGGCCATCTCGGCAACATTACCTTTATAAAGCGCTCTGGCACCTAAAAGTTGTACGTAGAAATGAGTCCAAGGCGGCTCACAATGACGCAAGGCTACCTCTACTACCACAGCAAACGCCTCTGCCAAAATATCTTCGGGTTTAGTACCTGCCGCAAGCGCTTTCTTGAACTGTTCGGTTTTAGATCTGAGTGTGTTATCATCGAGCAGCCTTGCCTTGTCGGCATACTCAGGGAACTGACGTAGACGCGCAGCATAAGCCTTTAGTACACGTTTATTATGTGTGCCAAATATTTTCAACAGAATCTTATTAATGCTATTGAAAACCATGGCGTCCTTTCGCCCATTAGGAGCTAATAGCAAGAATGCTGGACAAAGTCATGCCCACTATGTAGCCAATAACTTGACACGGTAGATTCCTTCCCTCTGCACACTTCGGTAACATAGTGATGCTCCCGTGTCTTTGTCCGCCACAAAGACAAAGCGTCTATTGGGTAAAAAACTGATCGACGAAGTCCCAAGCCTTGCCAGAGTTTCCACTTTGCATGTGGATTTTGGCTCTCGCACAGGTTCTTCATCGACATCAACAAAAACCAAGGAGGATTCTTGCTCAAAACAGAGTTCCGAATCGGATTGCCAATGAATGCGATTCCTAAAAGATCCCCGTAGCGCGATGTCAATATCCAACTCACGGTCCTTCCAATCCCCTTTGGTCTTTTCCATTAAGACCATCGTAGCCTTTTTATCCTTAAACCGAAACGTTGCCACCCTCTCACCATCGGGAGAGAAATTGCCGCCGCTTCCATTGAAACAGGCAACTAGAGTTGGTTGGTCGAGAACATTTTCAATGATATATGATCTTCCCCCCGCAGTTTCCCATGTTTCACACAATAGAGCTGTTCCTTCCCTGTTCCACACTGCCTCTCCACGAAAGCATTCGATCTCTCTCTTTTTCTCTTTGTCTTTCTCTAATACTACGAGTTTACTTAATTGCCCCCTACGCAATTCCGAAAGGTAGAAGAAATCTTGATATTTGTTGTTTTTACTATCCCAAATATTCTGACAGCGAAGCACAATGATTCCATGGGCTGATACACGTGGGCTGGACAAGCGCACCTGTTCACCCATATGACGTCCATCTATCAGGATCTTGTCGGAAGTGTCCTCGGCTACTGGGCAGAAATATATCTTTCCATCTCTTACAAACAGTATTTCTTTGTCTCCAGGAAGCCAACACGGTGTGGTACCTTTGGTTACACGGAAAGTAATGTTCTGTTTAAGGTCATGTACACGTATCCAGCCATCTGAACACACAAATGCAACACAACCACCAGCAAAGCTTGTTTCAACCTCCGTGATTCTATTGTCTTTCCAAATCTCTCTTATACCAAATGTGTATAGTCCCACGCCTTTTCCCTTCAGATATCTACTGTCTTTTGCTGGTGATGGCAAAGTGCCTTATATTGACCTGCGGCATACGCTCTAGCATCTCTGAGTTCAGATGGGCTTCGCCCGAGATAAAAAGGATTTCGTCGTAAATTATCACATACTGACTCCAGAATGTTATCACAGCAACTTTCACAGACTGCGTCGTAACCACCGTGTCCTGAGTGCATCAGGAAGGATGCCTCCGCTGATAGAGGAGAATCACATATATTGCACGCGCAGACTACCTTCAACTTGCTCTGCCAGAATGGCATAGTGGCTCTGGCACGCCAGAATTTCTTCAGTGCGTCGACGTCCAAGGAGCTAATCTCTCCGGGATTCCAGTTGTCATAGCACGCAAAGATGTCCGAGCCACCACATCTTTGGCAACAAAACTCCCCCGTGTCCATTGAAGAGTAGAGGATGCTGTCATCGCCATCCACTCTCAGTGCTTTGCCGCCTTGTTCCTTCTGTGCTTCGTGTGTACCGTGAGTTGAATCTGCCGTGGACCATGAAAATTCGATACCGCAGCTTGAGCAGAATAGGCGCATGTTGCGAACCGCTGCTAACCATGTAGATTGTCCATAGGCCTTTTCCATATGTGCCGCTAGCTTATCCCGGATCCGGCTATATTGTGTAGCGGGAGTCCGTATTATCGCCATGCCGCGATTGGTACAAAGTCGTGTGAATAACCCGACGTCGTCTGTCAGGGCAACTTCGCTGCTGCCCAGTGAAGCAGTCGTCTGCTTCCACAGTAGCACAAAACGGCCCAGAATATCAGTCCCCGTATTGATATTGGTAGCGCAGAAATCTTGAAACTGGGTTTTAGTAGGATCAGGATCAATGTCCACTTTCATATTCATGCCATCAGCGTCATGAGAGGTGCCTGAATCATGCTCGTCCCTGGCGAGTGGGTCTTGGACATAGCTAAAAGACACCTTTAGACTCTCGTCTGTGGGTAAACCCATTGCTCTAAGGATATCACCCGCTAGTTCTTCTTCGTTCTCGTTGTGCTTGTCCATGTAAATCACAGCACAATCCGGCTGACAAGGAGCTTTCGACGGTTGCACTGTCTCACAAGTTCTTGACAGAATTGGGCTTAGCTTAAGCACGTTCTCTCTATTATATTGCTTACGGGCAAGCGTCGGATCGTGCTCTTGTATTCTGTTGTTGTACTCCTTCAATTCTGTCCATTCCTGTAGTAGCCTGTCCCACCACACTCCAGGTATATCTTCGACCCAAGCGAAAAGACCGATGATGCCTCTATCTTGGCTGTGGGCGCCCACGCGTATCTCCAACTTCGAGCGTTTACCCTTTTGGGAAAACAAGTTACTCACTAATTCTTCGTCAAGTTCATAGTATTGCTCGAGCACGAAGGGCTTACCTGTGCGCTCTTCTGCTATTTGGGACACTACGTGCACACATACTTGAAAGAGGCCCGCATTCTCTAAATAGTAGAAGGCGAATGCCACTTGCAAAAGAGCGTCCTTCAGTTGATCGACAACGTTGTCAGCTCTCAGAGCCAGAACGAGTTCACTATCACTTGATTTCATCAGGGCAATCGCTATAGGTCCTTCGAGGAGCTTTGCTGGTACATCGTCTGGGACTGGATGCCAATCGATTGGCTTGTTAGTGGCAGTCCGAGGGATTTCACAGATTACTTGCCTTGTGTGTCGTGTCACGTCTTCATTATAATACCATCCGTTCATAATGCCAACCCGGACAAGGGCTCTGGCTGCCGCCTCACGAACGGCGTTTTTTTCGCTATTAAGAGCCTTGCTGAGATTAGGCGCGGCTTCCACCGCTTCAGCACCTATGCTACCTAGAGTTCGAGCCGCCCATTCTTGAAGCTCACCGTCCCGATCATCCGCTAATGTCTGGACGAGTTCAGGTATGGCCCGTTTGCCGATCTTTTCGAGCGTCTCCATAACGGCTTTTCGGACGGTGATATTTCTGCCGTAGAGAATCCTTCTAAGATCGGGCGCGGCTTGCGCTGCATTGGTGCCTATGCTATTTAGAGTCCGAGCAGCCCATTCTTGAAGAAGGTCATTACGATCATCCGAGAGTGCTTCAATCAGCCAAGGTACAGCACATTCACCGAATTTTACCAGCGTGTTCAATGCCCCTTTCCGTGTGTCCTCTATATCGTCAGATAGTAGGTTTACAAGGTGTGGAATTGCCGCACGAGCCTTCGGGCGGAGTTTTTCTAGTAGGAAACTCACCCGCCGTGGAACTACGTTAAGCAGTCTCTCTAACACTAGGTTACGTGGAAGTGCTGCGCGAATCCGTAGATCGAGTTTCTCAAGAGTCCGGACTGCGGCTGCGCGCACTTGAGGGTTCTCATCGGGCAAAGCTCTCACGACATATGACAAAGCAGGCTGAGCAGCAGCGCCAAGCACGAGGAGGGCTTCGGCCGCAGCCTCACGAAGAGGTAGATTCTCACTGTGAAGAGATCTTCCGAGACCGGCTGCTCCTCCTACTGCGATGGTACCTAGACTTCCCAGAGTATTAGCTGCCCTGACCTGGAGCACGTTATTGCGGTCATTCAAAAGGGCTTTCGTCAGTTGAGCTACAGCAGGTTTTCCTATTCCTCTGAGAGCTTTGTCGACATCCTCATGGCAAAAATCGTCACAAAGGAGATTTACTAGCTGGGGAACTGCCTTTCTGGCTTTTGGACCAAGTTCTCCTAGTGTTTGCACAGTTTCAACAAGTTTCTCCCCGCGTTCGTCCTGTAGCCGATCAACCAGTTTTCTTACATCTTCTCTTTCTTCGTAACCGTACATTCGCAGCAACCAACGACGGGCGGCCCCATAGGTCTTGACCAGACGTTCTTTCGAAAGGGTTTTGCTTACTTTGTTAAACATCGGCTTCCTACCTCGTATCTCACTTCACAAGACACGCTTTACGCGTCCTTTACTCTGGTGACGTACTCGCCGGTACGGGTATCGACGCGGATGAGCTCGCCCGGCTTGACAAAAGACGGCACCTGCACGACGACGCCGGTCTCCAGCGTGGCCGGCTTGTTTTGATTGGTTGCGGTGGCGCCCTTGATCTCCGGCATTGTCTCGGTAACTTGCAGATCCACCGTAATGGGCAGAGTGACAACCACCGGCCTGCCCTCGTACATACTGACTTGAAGCTGGGTGTTGGGTTTCAGGTACTTCTGGCCGTCGCCGAACACGTTATCGTCGATGCTGATCTGGTCATACGTTGTGGTATCCATCAGGATATGCTGGTCTCCGGAAGAATAGAGGTACTCGTACGTTCTCTTATCCAGATCGATCTCTTCAATCGTCTCTTCCGAACGCAGGCGAGCATTCTGAATTGAGCCGTCGGTCAGGCTCCTGAGCTTTGTCTGATAGACTGCGCCGCCTTTGCCTAACTTGACGTGCTCAAAATCCACGACGGCATACAACTTGCCGTCGATTTTGAGAGTTTGACCTTTTCGCATCTCAGATGCTCTCATTAGTTACTCCGAAAAAAGCAATAATCAGTAACCCATTGTCAACAATCAACCAGGAACCGCAAGTATGGCAAAAGTGCCTCAAAATGTCAAGAAATCGTGACAATGACTGCTTTCTTGTCCAATCCCGGCCGAGATATTCTGCGTATCATCGCCTTCTTTTCTCGCGTTTGCGTGGCGTTTGTTTCCTGCCGGCCTTACTCTTGTCGTGTCGCTTTGACGCTTTGGCAACGGGTTCGGTCGGCCTGACGTTGAGCTGCCGGGCCGGGACGTTCACCGAGATGATATGGACTTTCATGGCCTGGCCGAGGCGGATACTGTGACCCGAACGGGCGCCGACGACGCACTGGGCCTTGGGATCGTAGGCCCACTGGTCGGGTCCCAGATCCTCCAGCCGGACGAGCCCTTCGATGCCGAATTTCCTGCACTGCACGAACACGCCGAAGCCCGTCAGGCCGGTCACGACGCAGTCCAGCTCCTCGCCGATTCTCTTGCTGAGCATCTGCAAGACCAGCACGGTCCGCAGCTCATTCTCGGCGCCGTCAGCCGTTTCTTCGGTGAAGGTGATGTGCTTGCCGATCTCGGCCAAATCCTGCTCCTGGGCTTTGGGGGGCGCCTGTTTTTGCAGATAATACTCCAGGGCGCGATGGATCATCAGGTCCGCATACCGGCGGATCGGACTGGTAAAATGACAGTAATGCGTCGAAGCCAGGGCGTAGTGGCCGATATGCAGCGGGGCGTACTGGGCCTTCTCGAAGCTTCGCAGGACCGCCAGGTTCACCGCGAACGAACAATCGGCCCCCTTGACGGCGGCCAGCAAGTCCTGAACGACCTTGCGGTCCGTCTTGCGAGGCAGGGTGAACCCGAAGCCCCTGACCAGCTTGGCCAGGTTGTTCATGCTCAAGGGGTCCGGCTCGGGATGAATCCGCCGCATGAAGGGGACATTCAGACTGTCGAGCAGCGACGCGACCGCGTCGTTTGCTTCGACCATGAACATCTCGATGATGGTGTGCGGATAGCTGTCGTCGGCCGGGTGGGCGTCCACCACCTGGCCCGCCTTGTCGAACACCAACTCCGTTTCGGGCAGGTCCAGGTGGATCATGCCATTCTTTCGTCTTCGTTGTTCGATGGCCCGGCTGAGCGTGTCCATATTCCTGAGCAGCTTAACCACTTGCGGCCCAGCTTCGTTTGTGTGGCCTTTTAGGATCGCGTCGGCCTGCAGGTAGGTCAAACGCTGGGTTGAAAGCATCACCGAATTGGCGAATCGCCGGCCCAGAATGTTTCCTTGTTCGTCGTATGTCAGATACGCGCTCTTGACGAATCGTTCCTGGCCGGGCTGAAGGCTGCATATACCGTTGCTCAGAATCTCAGGCAGCATCGGGATAGTCTTGCCGGGCAGGTAAACGCTGTTTCCCCTCGCCTTCGCTTCGACGTCCAGCGGCGAATCGGGCGTCACGAAGTGGCTGACATCGGCGATGTGGACGCCCAAAACCCAGTTGCCGTCGGAGTCCTTTTCGAGGCTGATTGCATCATCAAAATCCTTCGCGTCCGGCGGATCTATCGTCACGATTACCTTGCCGGTGATATCCTGGTGCCGGCCCGGCTTTTCGGGATCGAACCGTGCGGCTGCCTGACGCGACTGCTCGATACAGCCGGCGTCGAACTCGCCCGGCAGGTGGTACTGATGGATGATCGACCGAATCTCGGTTTCATAGCGTCCCGCTTTGCCGAGCACCTCGACGATGACGCCGCGCGCCAGGTGCTTCTCGGTAGGATACGTGAGTATCTCGACGACGACTTTGTCCTTCTCCCTGGCCCCCTTGGCGGTCACGTCATCGACGGAGATAGGCTCGATGAAGCTCTTGCCGTCCGGCTGAACGAGCCAGCCTTCCGGATGTTTGGCCAGGACGCCGACGAATCTGTTCCTCGCCCGTTCCAGGACTTCGATGATTTCGCCAGTATAACGCATTTGTCCGCCGCGTTTGCCTTTGCGGCTGACCTTTGCGACGACGATGTCGCCGGTCATGGCTTCGCCGGTCGCATCCGGCGGAATGAACAGGTCGCCGTGCGAGTTGGGCTCACGAGGCACAATGAACCCGAAGCCCTTTGGATTGGCTCGGAACGTGCCGACGATTTGGCTGGCGAGGGAGGGCAGGCTGACCAGGTTGCCGGCCCCGATCACGACGTGCCCGGCCTCACGCAGTTGATCGAAAGCCTCCTTGAACTGCGGGAAATCATCCGAGTTGACGCCCAGCATCTTGGCCAACTGAGAGAACTTGATCGGCTCGTAGTCGCCGTGTTTGAGCAGCTTGATTATTTGTTTCTTGAATACTTCAGCCATCTATCGTACCCATCCATAGGTAAGAGCATTGTATTACTTTGCGTTTTCCGTTTCTTCCCAGATCGTTTGTTCCAATGGCGGGGATGTTGGGGTCTGGTAAGGGATGTAGAATACGCCTTTCTCCAGATGCCCGCCGTGCTGCAGGATGTTCCATTTGCCCACTTCAACTGTTGCCTCAATGATGTCATCCCACTGGATCGGCGCCGGATAGATCTCACTGATCGCGCGATTCTCAACGGGCAGGTCGCGGAGGATCTTCCATTTATCGGGGATGCCCTTGAGTCCGAGCGCTGTCCCCAGGATGCCGACGGAGCTGGAAGGGTTGCAGTCGCTGTCGCGCCCGCAGCGCATGGAGACGTTCATCGTCTTCCAGAAATCCCCGTCGCCGTACAACAAGCCCATATAGACGTACGCCCCATTGATGCGCACATCGACCCCGCCGACCCGTTTGCCGTCCTTTTGCCCCCATTTCGGTTCGAGTTTTCGCCAGGCATCTTCCCAGTTGGGATACCGCTCATGCAGGTCAAGCACGTCCCGTACCATCTGGGCGTAGCCGCTCTCGGCGGGAATAGCTTGCAGACTGTACTGGGCCAATTTGTGAGGATCGCTCTCAAAGAACGCCTCGGAATACATGGCGGCCATGGCCATACCTGCATACACACCATCGCCGTAATTCATGATATGGCCGACCTTGTCGCCCCAGGCGTTGCTGATGCGGGGCAGGCCCGGACAGATCAAGCCGAAGAGATCCGCCTCGATCTGAAAATCGATGGCATCTCCCCAGGGGGTATAACGTGGATGTCCCGATTTTGGCGGCCAGATTCCCTTGAGAAAATTGCCGTAGGCCCCGCGGTTCGCACACCAGACGCGGTCCTTATCCAGGTACTTCACCCAATCTTCCGCCATTTCCCGGGCGGTGACGTCCAGGCCGTATTTCCGGATGGAGTGCAGGAACATGAATTCGACATACAGGTCGTCCTGATCCGACATCTTGTCCGGCTGCCATACCTCCCAGTTGTTCAGGTCGTCTTTTGCTTTCTTCTGGAATTCCTCTCGCTCTTTCTGATCCTTAATGCTCTGTATCTGCTTTTGAATCTCCGGTTTGAATCGATACCAGTCTTTCAGATCAAAGGGGACCATCTGCCCTTGCCACTTGCCCTCGGTCCACTGGCCCCACAAGACCCCAACCGCCTGTCCTATCCAGCCTCCAGCCACCTTGTCCTTGTACTCGGCTACGCTCAACTGCCGGTACCGAACGGGATTATCCTGTGCGAAGCTTACTCCGATGCAGCAGACAATCGACAACGCGCTAAGCCCAATCCTGCAAGTCTTCATAACTCGATCTCCTTGTCCTAAAAACACTTCGGTCTTTTGATTTCACCATGATACCAAGCACGGCGACCCTGGCAAGCTCTTTATCGCGTGACTTTGGCGCGACAAAGACATTGAAACGGGCAGACTATCCAAGTAAAATCCATAGCACAGTCTGTAGAACTACTTATGAAGATATATAGGAGATATCAGATCATCGAACGCCTCAGTCGTCATCCGTTCTCGTTGATCCGATCACACACAATCAGGAGCGTGCAATGTCCCACGTGAATCGTCGCGATTTTCTGAAATGGTCCGCCCTCAGTGCAGCATGCCTGATGTTCTCCCAAGTGATTGGCGCTGCATCTCGATCCCGGATGAACGTCCTGTTCATCGCCGTGGACGATCTGCGTCCCGAGCTGGGCTGTTACGGCCATCCCGTGGCAAAGTCGCCGAATATCGACCGGCTTGCCCGCGCGGGCACGCTCTTCAACCGCGCCTACTGCCAGCAGGCAGTGTGCAACCCGTCCCGGGCTTCGCTGATGACAGGTTTGCGGCCCGACACGCTCCGGGTATATGACCTGCCGACGCATTTTCGCGACCGCAAGCCCGACGCTGTCACCATCGCCCAGCACTTCAAGAACCACGGCTACTATACCGAGGGCATCGGCAAGATTTTTCACACCGGTCACGGCAATCGTGACGACAAGCTCTCCTGGAGCGTCATGCGCAACCACCGACGCGCCCCGCGTTTCGGACCCGAAGGGCAGCGCATCGTCGCGCAGCAGAGGACCGATTTGAAAAAGTCCGGCAAAGAAAGCAGCCGCGCGGCCGGCCCACCATGGGAGGCGCCGGATGTGGACGACGATGCGTTGGCGGACGGCTCCATCGCCGCCGGCGCGATCGACATCCTGCGCCAGGTGAGGGACAAGCCATTCTTTCTCGCCGTGGGTTTTCTCAATCCGCATCTGCCGTTCGTCGCGCCGAAAAAGTACTGGGACTTGTATTCGCAGAAGGACATCCGTCTGGCGGACAATCCGTATCCACCCAAGGGTGCTCCCTCCTACGCGACGCACGATTCCGGTGAACTGAGGGCGTATTGGGGCATTCCACCCAAAGGCCCCTTGAGCGACGAGCAGGCGCGCAAGATGGTCCACGGCTACTGGGCGGCCACCAGCTACACAGACGCCTGCGTGGGCCGGCTGCTCGATGAGCTGGACCGCCTCGGGCTCCGCGACAAGACGGTGGTCATTCTATGGGGCGACCACGGCTGGTTCCTCGGCGAGCACGGCATGTGGTGTAAGCATGCCAACTACGAGGATGCCGCCCGCGCGCCGTTGATCATCTCCGTGCCCGGCCAGAAGCGCCCCGGCGTCAAGAGTGATGGGCTGGTCGAGTTTGTCGATATTTTCCCGTCCCTGGCGGACATCTGCGAGCTGCCCCAGCCGAAGGGCCTGGAAGGGCTGAGCTTCAAGCCGCTGCTTGACGTCCCGGACCGTCCGTGGAAGACGGCCGCGTTCAATCTTTACCCGCGCAATATCCCCGGCCAAGGTTCCGGCATGGGCCGCAGCATCCGCACGGACCGTTACCGGCTCGTCGAGTGGACGGTGCCGGGCACTGATTTCCGGGAGTATGAACTCTACGATCATCAGACCGACCCCGGTGAGAACGTGAGCCTCGCAAAGCAGGCTGAGCACCAAAAGCTCGTTCGGAAACTGGCCGACCGCCTGCACGCGGGCTGGAAGGCGGCTTTGCCCGGAACTTGAGTCACACGTAGGGTGGGCAAATTCCGTTTTTGCCCACGCGGTTTAGGCTCGCGTGTAGTGGCCCTATTGAATCCGCGTGTGCACCAAGTTGCACACCCTACACTCTTGCTGGGATGATCTCTTTTGGCTTGCGGTTTACGATTTGCTCACCATCGCGGGAGAATTCGCTTCCAGTTGGGATCGACGTGTTTGCGCATCTCGGCCTCATCGTCCCTATTGCGATATGAACACTTTTTGTAGCGCTCACGGCCGCGCGCCAACTGGTCGTAATCCAGCTCTATACCCAACCCCGGTTTGTTGGAAATCCTGACACAGCCATTGACTATAGGCACTCGCCCGCCTCTGACGACTTCATCCTGTTCCGACTGCCAGGGATAGTGAGTGTCACACGCATAAGTCAAATGAGGCGTCGCGGCGGCTACGTGCGCCATCCCCATCAGAGATACACCCAAATGGCTGTTCGAGTGCATGGATAATCCGATACTAAAAACTTTGCAGAGGTTCGCTAAGTGCTGTACCTGTCTCATGCCTCCCCAATAATGGTGGTCGCACAGAATGATCTGCACGGCATCCAATTCAATGGCGCGGGGGATGTCCCCGAACGAAGTGACCGCCACATTGGTAGCCAGCGGCGTCATAATCCCCTCAGCGACTAACCGTCGCCTTACCTCGGCCATATTTTCCAGACCGGCTGTCGGGTCCTCCAAATACCCTCCGCCCGAAAGCTCCTCGGCGATCGCCCTGCCCACTCGCACGGATGTTTCAACGGTCCATGCGGAATTGGGGTCGATGCGCAGAGGGACTTTAGGGCCGAGTTCCTGACGGAGCAATTTGATGGTTTCAATCTCGACGTCCGGTTCCAGCACACCGCCTTTGAATTTGATCGAGCCGAATCCATACTTGTTCACCATTTGTTTAACCTGGTGCACGAGAGCCTCGGGTGTCAGAGCCTCGCCATATTCATCTTCGCGGGCGTCGTCGCCCTCGCCTCCGCCTCCGGCATGTTTGTAGAACGGATACGCGGAGAATGGGACTTCATCCCTGACCCGGCCGCCGATCAAATCGCACACGGGCCGGCCAACCGATTTTCCGATCAAGTCGAGACATCCGACCTCGATGGCGGCATACGTGCGGGTCGTTGCGTCGAGGGGATTCTCCCCCGGCACGAGGTAGGTCTGCGAACGCTCGGAGCCTGCTCCCTGTCCTTCCACCATGGGCGAGAGGAAGCCTGTGAGGCGGTATGGATCGGCGCCGACGACCTGCGGCTTCAATTGCTTCAGAGCCTGAGCGGGAATCTCCCCGCCGTACGTTTCAGAGATGCCTACAACGCCGTCGTCGTTTTCAAGCTCCAGAATCGTTCGTAGCGCATAAGGGGCGTGCAAGCCATACGAGCTTCGCAGCGGCGGATCCGCCACGGCGATAGAATGAATTCGCATATCCACTATTTTCATACTGATCTCCGGCATCCGTTAAAGGTTGCTGTTCTCTTTCTGCGTTATGGGATAACTTTACGCTAAAGGCAGCAGACGCGCGAATATCATGATGACGACCAGTCCGACTATGCCCATCAAGGTCATCATGGCCGAGGACAACTTCAGCGTTTCGGTTTCCGTCATGCCGGTCATCTTGCATATCAGCCAGAAACCGCTGTCATTCATCCATGGGATGGGTTTTGAGCCGCATCCGATAACCAGAGCCAGGTACAAAGGATGGAATCCCAGGTGGCTCGGATCGGCGAACCCACCCAGGATGCCGACCGCTGTTATCATCGCGACGGTGGCCGACCCCTGCGCCGTGCGCACCACGGCGGTCACAACAAATGCCAGCGGCAGCACGGCCAACTGATGCGCCGACGCCATTTCCTGGATGCGGTGGCCGATCCCCGTCTGCTGCAGGATGCCGCCGAACGCACCGCCGGCGGAGGTTATCAGGATGATGACCCCCGCGCTCGACAGTGCGCTTTGGACAAACGTCCCTATCTTCTTTCGGTCCACGCCTTTTCGAAGGGCGAGCGTCGCCAAAGCGATCCCCGCGGAGAGAGCCAAGGCGATATCAGCATTGCCCAGGTAGCTAAACAGATCAAACAATCCGCCCAGCACCGTGAACGATTCACCCGAAGAGGGCGCCTTGAACACGGAACCCATGATGGTTTGTCCTGCGATCAGAATAACCGGCAGAATGATGGGCAGAACGGACAGCCAGAACGGAGGTAATTCCCGCTCATCCCTGTTCGAGAGGGCTTCAAGCTCCGCCGTGGAGATGTCCGCCGAGTCGCGCATCGCGATGGGCCACCTGCGGTTCGCCCAGAGCGCATAGATGTACCCGGAACTGGCGGTAAACAAACCAATAATGATCCCGCCGATGATCATCACGCCCAGGTTCACGGATAGCTCGCCTGCGACGAACAACGGTCCAGGTGTAGGCGGAACCAGTGAATGCGCCATCGTTCCGCCGGCGACGATGGCCAGGACATAAAGCCCGTAATTGCGGCCGGTGCGTATCCCCATTGCCTTTGCCAGCGGGATCATTAAATAGAACACCGTGTCGAAGAACACCGGGATGGCCATCAGGAACGCGCTGCTCAGAAACGCCAGCGGAGCCTTGGATTCGCCAAAGCGCTTCAAGGCGGAGCGGACAATACGTTCTGCGGCACCGCTTTCCAGCAGGCACTTGCCGATGATCGAAGCCATCGCGATAAGGATTCCGATTTTTGTACACGTCTGCCCAAATGCGATGGCGACGCGCTCGCCGGTGGACTGCTTAACGAGGGCTTGCGTTGCAGCGGCTGTCATGTTCCTATCCCGCGCGTACTGTTCCATCGCCGGTCCCGACGTCAGAGATCCAACGATGATGGCGCCGAGGATCAGCGCCAGGAAGGCATGGAGGCGCAGCACGAGAATTCCGCCGAGGACCACGACCATGCCGATCAACATCAGCCACAATGGGTCAATCATGCTGTTGTCACCTCACCCATTTTATGCTATGGTCTCCCGTTACCGCGACGGTTTCGGGGGGATAATCCAAACGGAAAATCGACCAGGGTCCCGGGATGAACGGATACTTCTCGATGACACGCTCATCGATGTCAATTCCGAGTCCTGGCGCGTCGGGCACCACGAGATACCCTCGTTCGATGTCCAGCGGTTCCGCCAGAATTTCATCCGAAAGCGGAAACGGATACATCCCCACTCGGCCCCGCGCCGAGTAGCATGGGTACTCCAGCCATTCGACCACCTCTTGCGGCCAACATATCCCCACGTGGGCTGCCGCCAGCAGTTCGAGGGTCGTCCCCCAACTGTGAAACGCGAACTTCAATCCGTGTTTCTGAACGCCTTGAAATATCCGTTTCGCCACAGAGAATCCGCCTTGGCAGAGGATATCCATCTGAATGTAATCAACAGCTTTGCGCTCGATCAAATCCTCAAAGCCTTCGATGTCCGGCTCGTGCTCTCCAGAGGCGAGCTTGACCTTCAGCCGGCCTCGCAATTTGCGATAAGCGTCATGTTTCTCCGGGGGCAGCGGCTCTTCCAGCCAGACCAGATCGTAGGCCGCCATGTCATTGGCGAGCTGCTCGATTTGTCCCTCGGAATAGCTGCGGTCGCCCATACGCCACCATGTATGTGCATCGACCATCAGGCCCATGTCCGGTCCCGCGGCCTGCCGCATCAATTCTACAGCTTTCAGGTCCTCTTGCGGGCCGATCCCCGGCCGCATCTTGTATGCCGGGAACCCCATTGCTGCAATAGCCGCCGCCTCTTCGGCATACTTCTCGGCGGGCATGTACATGCCTGCGCTGCCGTAGAGCTTGATTCGGTCGCGCAGACGCCCACCCAGCAGTTGCGAGACTGCGCAGCCCTCGTACCGGCCAACCAGGTCAAGCAATGCGATTTCAACGGCACGATATGTTTTCGTGGTTTCCGGATTGGACTGGAATTTCAAGCTGTTCCACTGACGCGGATCTTTGCCGATGAGAAATGACCGTATTTCCGTGTTAATCTCCCTGCAGGCGCGTTCGTGTGCCGGCCCGGGGGCATACCCTGTCAAGCCGCTGTCGGTTGAGACGCGAATGAGCATCGCATCTCGCTTGAGGATAGTACGTTCTCCTCCCCAGAAGGGCAGCTTCAGCGGCTCAGGCATTGGATACGACATCAGGAAGGATTCTACATGTGTAATTCTCACCTGCTGCCGCCTTCCTCAGGTTCTGAGCCCGACCTGTATTTTAAAGCGTCTCCGGGAGGTCATTTCGAAGATGCCCTCATGTTGTTCAACGTGCCGGCCGTGCTTCGGGCTCCGGAGGCGACAAACGTTGCGTCGGCTCCGCAGGCGATAAAGCGAAAGCCCAGGTCGTGGTACTTCTTGAATTCCTGCGGGTCGCGCATCAGGATGCCTGCTGCCTTGCCCGCTTTTTTCGCCGCCGCGGCCGTCGCTTTCAGGGCCTCGATGAATCGCGGATGATCCAGTTGGCCGAAAATGCCCAGTGCCATCGACAGATCGGACGGCCCGACAAAGAGCACATCGATACCGTCGATTGCCGCGATGTCGTCCACGGAATTGAGAGCCTGCTCGCTCTCCACCTGCACGATGCCGACGAGGGTGTCTTTGCTGCTCGCAACGTAATCTGCGGCGTTCACGCCGAAATTCGTTGCTCGCACCATGTGCGCCACGCCGCGGATACCCTCGGGCGGATATCGCATGGCACGTGCCGCACGCCGCGCCTCTTCGGGGTTGTTTATCCGCGGGCACATGATGCCCTCGGCCCCTAAATCAAGGATGCGATGAAAACGCTGTCGTTCGTAAGACTCCACGCGAACCACGGCGGCCGCTGGCGTATGCTCCATCGCCTGCAACTGGTGCAGCACGCTGCTTTCCATTCCAGTCCCATGCTCCAAGTCGATAAGCACCCAGTCAAAGCCAGCCATCCCGACAATCTCGGCGGTAATGGATGAGCCGAGGTTGAGCCAACAGCCGATCAGCGTTTCACCGTTACGAATTCGTTTCTTGAGGTTCTTCATTTGCAGTAGAAACCCTGCCCCGAACGTTGTCTAACGCGCTCAGGGCAGGGTCTTGCTCTTTGTAACTTGATTCGTGAATCGTGAGTCACCAATTCACTAATTCGCTTATCCGCACATCAAGATACGCTTCACGCGACACGGCGTTGTCAGCCTTTTTTGGCTTTGATGGCGTTCAACTTCCTGGCCAGCCGCGACTTTTTTCGGGCGGCCGTTTTCTTGTGCATGGTGCTCGTCGCGGCGGTCTTGTCCAGTTTCTTGGTAAGGAGCCTGAACTGCTCGCTTGCCGCTTCCACGTTGCCGCCGGCCAGGGTTTCTTCAAGATGCTTGATCTGCGTCTTGATCTGGCTCTTGCGTGCGCGGTTGATTGCCCTTCGCTTGACGTTCTGTCTGGCTCTCTTTTTCGCCTGTAACGAATGTGCCACTGTCATCTCCTACTATAATGGTGCATACATTTCGAGTAAAACGTAGTAAGCCTTCAAACAATCACGTTCCCGCTTTACTCTTGGCCGCGTACCAAACGTACAAGTGAAAAAGCGGATTCACAAATCTATATTCACCCCTAACCTCTGCGTCATCAACGATCCCAAGCTTCTTCATTCTGTTGAGGAAATTGTCCAAATTCTTCTGTTCCTCTGTCGGTATTTCGTTAAGAAGCTCTTGCCGTTTGAAAGCGCCACCCAAGGGGAGTTTCTTGCCTATTCGCCATAGAATGGAAGAATACGTTCTACTTCTCAACACCTTAGAGATTTGGGGGTCTATATACTTTCTCCCAATGATTTGTGCTGCTTCGCTTATCCCCTTTCTTGCGTCAATCTCGTTAATATGATTGTCCGTATCTTGCCAGAAGACGGCGTCGCCGACCTCGTGCATAAGCATCGGGAAGCCGGCGGACAGCTCCACCATCAAAGATAACGCGGCATCATCAACGCTTATTGCCTTTTTTTCAAATAGCTTGCGGAAAAATTCCTCAGACTCACCTTCATTCATTAGCGACAAATCCACGACATCGAATATTCTTGCTGTTGAAGGTTGGTGTCTGAGCAAATCCCGTCTTCTTTCCGGAAGTCCAACAAGGACAAGACAGATTGGTAATGGTTTGCCTGAAGTGGCCAGTCCATCGACGAAGCTCTTAAGAAACGGAGAGAACTGGGGCGTGTCGGTGATGCCGTTGAGGTCGTCCAATATAAGGACCACGCCCTTCTTGCCGTGCTTTGCCGATTCTTCATGAATTTTTCGAAGAGCGGGCAGAAAATTATCTGCCAAAGCCTGTAATTTATCCGTATTCTTTGTAAATTGGACCTCGACACCGAAGAGACTCACTCCTTCTACACAGTCGCCAAGAATAGCTCTTAATCTGTCGAATAGCGATTTGTCCGTGCAGTCTTGCAGAAGTTGGCGGAAGACTGCGCCCATCACTTCCTGAAGGTTAGTGACCCCCCCGAGGCAACAGTGGGTCCCAACCAAATTGTGTTCCTTCTCAGCCAAGTATCGTACAAATCTGGCAAGAGAGCTCTTGCCAATTCCACGTTCGCCGGTGATAAAGATATTCTCGTTTCTGCCCGAAACTGTCTGCCGTATGGCCCGTTCTAACCTTTGTATCTCCCCGATGCGCGCAACGAAGTACTCCGGCTGGACCGGCCGGCCGGGCGTAAAAGGGCTTTCTTTTGCGGTAATCTCTGCCATTCTCAATCCTTCTTCTGGCCTGCTCTTAATCTATCCACGCGCTGACTGACGTCTTTATACGCGAAGTCGAGCTGGGCGATCCTGCGATAGACGTCCAACGCCTTTTGTGCATCGCCCCGTTCTTCGTAGGCGCGGGCCAGATTATACCGCAATTCCTTGCCGGTGCTATCATCTTTCAGCTCGTGGGAGTCTATCGCCTGGGTATAGACGTCGATGGCGTCATCGAGCCAGCCCTTGACAAAGAAGCAGCAGCCGACTTGGTTCATGGCCGCAATTCTCCGCCGCGGGTCTCGCTGTGCCTCCTGGAAGAGAGGAATCGCCTCGTTGTATCGTCCGTTCTTGACCAGGCGAAGCGCGTATTCGTACTTGGCGCTCAGGTCGGTCGGATAGTTCTCCACGCAGAGCCGGTAATGCTCCAGCTCCAGCTCGTCCAACTGGGCCGACAACTGCTCGCTCACGGCTCTTGCCTGAGCGTCGTCGGGATTCGATTCGAGCGTGTCTTTGGCTTCCTTTATCTTCCTGCGTAACTGTTTCATTCGGAGCACGCCCGCCCGCTGCTGGTAGCTGAAATCACTCGTACCTTGATACTTGCTCTCCAGCAGGGCAATGGCGTCATTTTCGTCCTTGTCGTTTGCCAGGTCCGACAGGGTGTCGGCCAGCTCGAATATATTGGCTGCCAGGTCCGGATTCTGGGCGATTTTTCTTCTGGCTTCTTCGACGGCGCCGGCGCGGTAGTCTTCGGTTTTGACCACGCCGGCCTGGCCGTGAAGCCTCTCCTGGGCCTCTGCGTCCTTGATGGACTTTCTGAAATCGCCCTCGCCGTCGTATTTACCCCGGGCCATGGTCAGCTCGGCCGAGAGGTTCTTGAACTCGTCAGCCAGCGCCTTGCTTTCCGGTTTGAGTCTGGCCGCACGCTGACAAGCGGCGATGGCCTTGTCGAACTGGCGAAGCTCACAGTAGGCATTCTTCAGCAGGATGTACGTTTGGGCCGACGGATTCTCTGAGGCATTGACGGTCTGGAAGATCAAGTTGGCCATCCAGCCCGCCGTTTTGTTGTAGCCGCCGGCCAGGGCCGCTTTGAGCATGGCCTCAGCATACGGCAGATGATTCGGGTCCTTGGTAAAGAGGTATTCGGCGTTGAGCATCTGGTCCAGCGGCGTCTTGCCCCGCAGGTGCGTCATTTTCTCTACCACGCCGGGTCTCTTGCCGTTTTTTCCCTGTCGGTGAAGCGCTAATTCGCATAAGGGCAGATGCCCCTCATGCAGCGCATCGGGGGCGTACCGCAACCCTTGCAGATACATGTCGATCGCATAGTCGAAATTGCTTGTCTCGGCCAGCTTCGCGGCTTTGTCAAAAAAGGCCCTGGCCTTGGCTGCCGCCTGGCTATCTTCGTCCAGCATCAGTCCTTACCGAATCAGTTTTCCGTATCTCAATTAAACACATTATCGTAATCTTCGGCCAAATATTGTCAACAATTAAATGCTTGTTCGCGAAGGTGTATTATGCTATAGAATGAACCTCGAACAGGTCGTCCTGCGTTCGGAATCCTGAAGATTATTCGAACGGAGGCAGTTTTCCGGAGAATAGAATATGACCAACGCACTTGAACAGTACGATCCTCAGATTTATGAATTGATGCGTCAGGAGGAGGCGCGCCAGAGCGGGGCCATCCGCCTGATCCCGTCGGAGAACTACGTTTCCAAGGCCGTCATGCTGGCCAGCGGCGGATGCCTGACCAACAAGTACGCCGAAGGCTACCCCGGGCGGCGATACTACGAGGGCCAGCAGGTGACCGACCTGATCGAAAAAATGGCCCAGGAGCGCGCGAAGAAATTGTTCAAGGCCGACCACGCGAACGTTCAGCCCTACTCCGGCTCGGTCGCGAACCTGGCCGCATACGCGGCTTTGATCCAGCCGGGCGATACCATCATGGGAATGTCACACATTGATGGCGGGCATCTTACCCACGGCGGCAAGGTCTCGCTCACGAGCAAGTTCTTCAAATCAGTCTCCTACCCGGTTAACCCCGAAACCGGCCGGATTGACTACGACCACCTCGCCGAGCTTGCCAAAAAGCACAGGCCGAAAATCATCATCTCCGGCGCGACCGCGTATCCGCGGGAAATTGATTTCAAGCTTTTCGGGCAAATTGCCAAAGACGTCGGCGCCTACCACATCAGCGACATTGCCCACATCGCGGGTCTGGTCGTCGCTGGCATCCATAACAGCCCCGTGCCTTATGCGGACATCGTCTCGACTACCACGCACAAGACGCTGCGCGGCCCGCGCGGCGGTATGCTGCTGTGCAGGGCCGAGCACGCCGCGGCCGTGGACCGGGCCGTCTTCCCGGGCCTGCAGGGTGGGCCGCACATGCACACGATGACCGCCGTGGCTGTGGCGCTGGCCGAGGCCGATACGCCCGAATTCGTCGCTTATGCAAAACAAGTCGTCAGGAATGCCAAGGCCCTGGCCGAAAAACTGCTGGAATACGGCTTCAGGCTCATGTCCGGCGGAACGGACAACCACCTGATCCTGATCGATCTGCGAAACAAGAACATCCCCGGCAAGAAACTCGCCAAGGCGCTGGACCGGGCCCGCATCGTGACCAACTACAACAGTATTCCGAATGACCCGTCTCCGCCGGCCAACCCGAGCGGCTTACGCATCGGTACGCCGGCCATCACCACACGCGGCATGAAAGAAGACCAAGCCAGGGAAATCGCCGGCCTGATCAACAAGGTCGCCGAGAATATCGACAACGAGTCGGCCATCGAAGAAATCGGTAAAGAAGCCCTGCTCTTGTGCTCACAGTTCCCGGTCCCCGACCACTTCATCATCCCGAACAGGAACAGCAGGTAGCAGACGGTGCACGGCAGAAGACGGGGGACTGAAGACAGAATGCTGGGTACGGAATATGAGCGAAACAAAATTGAAGACGGCGGTGCTCGGCCTCAATGACCAGGGCCGGCATCTGCTCGAAGCAGCCAAGGCGGTCGATAGCCTGGAGATTCAAGCCGTCGCGGACAAGGACCCAAACCTCGCGGAGAAGACCGGCGCGGCGTGGCAATGCGCGTTCTACGATGACTACAGGCAGTTGATCATTCAGCATCAGCTCGACTGCCTGCTGGTGGCCGCGCCGATCCACAGTTGTGATGAGTACGTTCGGATGGCGATCAAGAAGAAGTTCAACGTGCTTAAAGTGGCGCCGGCGGCGAGGGATTTCGAGGAGGCGGCCGGGCTTGTCCGCCTGGCCGAAGAGGAAAAGATACAATTCGCCGTGGCGAATCCGGGCCGGTTCGCGCGCGGCTTCCAGGCGCTTCGGCAGGTCCTGGAACAGGGCAAGATCGAGCAAGTCTTTCTTCTGACTGTGTTCTGCAACATTGGCGGGGGCGAACGGCCCGGCTGGCAGACGGACCCGAAACTGGCCGGCGGCGGCGTGCTGCTGCACGACTGCTACCACGTCGTCGATCAAGTCGCACTGCACTTCGGCGTGCCGCAGCAGGTGTACTCGCTGAATACGAACCAGGCCCAGGACAAGCAGCAGCGACTGTATCTGACCGAAGACACGGCCATTGTCACGATGAAATTCAGCGATACGTTCATCGGCAGCTTGATCGTCTCCCGGCGGGCGGGGACCGGGCCGAAAGATGAACGCCTGGTGCTCTACGGGAAAGACAAGATTCTGACCGTCAGTGACACAACGCTGACGCTCGGCGACGGTCTCGGACAGGTGAGCGAGCAGGTCGAATACGTCGATGATGCGCTGGCGTGTACAACGGAGCTTCTGAAGGATTTTGCCGCCAGCGTGTTTTCGCCAGAGAGGAACAAGCTCTCCAGCAGCGGCAGAGAGAATTTGAAGAACATGGCGGTCATTCAATCGGCGTATCTTTCGGCACGCACGGGTTTTCCGGAGGAGCCGGCCCGGATCCTCCAGATGGCGTCGTTGGATGCCGGCCAGGTAGCTCCCGTGCAGCCTTCAGGAAAATAATGCCGGAGAACGTTTAACTGGCGATTTTCGATTGCCAATTGCCGGTTTACGATTTATGATGTTGGAAATCGTAAATCGAAAATCGTAAATCATAAATCTAATTTGGGGATGATGCCATGGAAGACAGCAGGAAGAAACCGATTATGATCGCCGTTATCGTCGTCTGCCTGGGTGTGGCCGGGGCGGTTACGTATCTGCGAAGCGGCGGATCCGCCGGGGGTATCGACAGCCTTCCGGACGACAAGATGACCTGGGTCAAGTGCAACAATCCGCAGTGCAAAGCCGACTACGAGATGAGCGAGAAGGAATACTTCAAGGAAATACAGGCCCGTATAAATCCTGCGGCGATGCTTTCCACGCCCGCGCTGGTCTGCCAGAAGTGTGGCAAGCCGAGCGTGTACAAGGCGTATAAATGCGGGAATCCGAGTTGCAATACAGTTTTCTTCGCCAATAGTGTACCGAATGACTTTCCCGACCGTTGTCCCGAGTGCAAGAGGAGCGAAACGGAAGAGATCAGAAAAGCAAGAAAAGCCGGGGCGCAGTAAGAGCCGGGCAGCTAAAGTGACTAAAGTCTGCGCAAGTGACTAAAGTGAGCTAAAGTGAGCTAAAGTCAGTCACACGCTAGCGGACTTCAGTCACTTTAGGCACTCTTAACTTTAGTCACTTTCAATATTCTTCGTCCATCAGTTCTTCGATCCTGCCTCACACGAACTTCTCGTTCCTCCGTCGTCTGCCAATCATCCCACGTCACCCGGGTTGAACTCCGTCACTCCATTCATGAGCAGTTGAAGCGGCCCCTCCGGCGGTGGAGTGAACGCTAACAAAAGTGTCGAAATAGAGACCCCGGCTGGTTGCACAGACGACGCCCTAAGTCGATCGGGCGTGTGGTTTGTTGTCAGAAGAAGGGGTTGTGGTTTTTTTCATGGGCGATGGTGGTGGGGGGGCCGTGGCCGGGATAGACTTTTGTTTCACCGGGCAGGGTGAGGAGTTTCTCTTTGACGCTCTTGAGCAACTGGTATGTGCTGCCTCCGGGGAAATCCGTCCGGCCCACCGAGCCGGCAAAGAGCGTGTCGCCGACAAAAGCAACGCCGTTGGCCTGGGAATACAGGCTGATCCCTCCCGGCGTGTGGCCCGGCGTGTGAAGCACCAGCAGCTTTACGCCGGCCTGCTCGATGACGTCCCCGTCCTGCAAAGAAACATCCTGCGGTCGCGTGCTGAACGCCATCCCACTCATCGCCGACAGATTGGCGTGCGGCTCGCAGAGCATCTCGGCGTCCAACTCGTGAATACAGACCTTGACGTCCGGGAATGTGTCGCGCATTGCAGCCACGCCCGCAATATGGTCGATGTGGCCGTGCGTGAGAGCCACCGCCACCGCGTTCAGGTTCTGCTCCTTTAGTAAGTCGATCAGCGGCTCGGCGTCGAGCCCCGGGTCGATCACCAGGCAGTCTTTAGCCGCGTCACTGCCCCGCAGAACATAGCAGTTGGTTTCGTACGCCCCCAAAATCAGATGGTCTATTTTCATTTGGCGGCTTCCTTAAAAATCAGCAGGCTAACAGGAATGATATTTGGAGTCAACACCTCTTTTGGCTTGACCGGTGGGGACAAGTATGTTACTGTGCCTGCTCTGCAACAGACGCCTGACAGGGCATGGATTACAGACTCCTGCTCGCACAGGAACGGCAGCGGCGGTTTGGGATGCTTCTCATTTTATGGAGAACGTTGCGAAATGAAATCTTTTTGGCGATTATTCCAGTATATCTGGCCGCAGTGGCCTCGGCTGATTGTGGTATTCTCAAGCGCGATAGTGATCAGCATTCTGCTTTCTCTGAGCTTTCTGACAATCGCCCCACTGCTCAAGCTGATGATGGGCGAGGAGGGACTGCACGGGTGGGCCGACCGCAAGGTCTGCGAGCGGCGATACGCTCTAAGGTTCTATGTACCGGACAGGATCGACTTCGTTGACCCAAACAAACCCGATATCGCGTATTATCTGATCTTAACAGAAGTCGAAAAGGACGGTCTTGTATACGCGGCAGGGCTGCGCCCTCAGGACTGGATCGTCGGCGCCGGAGGCTCCCTCATCGGACAAGGAGTGGATAAAATTCCGTCATCGAAACTGCTCAAAGAACTTGCGATGGCCGGCAGCAACGACGCAGTGCCTATCCAGGTCAAGCGGTTTAACGAAGAGGGAAGCATCGAGCGGCACGACGCCGTGCTCAATAGCGGAGACAGGCCGTTTTATCTTGACGGTCTGGAGTGGCTGATCAGTTTCGTGCCGCGACAAGAAACCGCGGAGGACAAAACGCGAGGTGTCAGTGTGATCATAGTTCTGATGGCGGTTTTCACGGTTCTACGGTGCACGGCGAGGTTCTTCCAGCAATACCTGGCGGAAAAAATCGTTCAGACAGCAGTTGGAGATCTGCGCAAAGACCTGTTTTCACACGTGATAGACATGCCCGTAAGCTTCTTTGAAAGGGAAAGCCCCAGCGATGCCGTCAGCAGGCTGGTTCGGGACACGGGGGAAGTGGCCGCCGGCGCCAAGACGATGTTCGGCAAGGCACTGAGGGAGCCATTGAACGCCGCGGGGCTGCTCGCTGCGGCGATGGTCATAGACCTTAAACTGACACTGATATTCATGTGTTCCGTGCCTTTCGTGGCGGCGGCAATTGCCAGGCTCGGAAGCAAGATTAAGCATGCAACAAGGAAATCGCTCATGAGCTGGAGCCTGATGTTGGGTAAGCTCAAAGAGACTTTCGGCGGGATCAAGGTTGTCAAGGTTTATAACCAGCAAGACTATGAGAACGCGAACTTCGAGGCGATCAACAACAGGTTGTTGAAGCAGTCATTTCAGATCGCAAAGATTGACGCCGGGACAGAGCCCATTATGGAGGTTCTTGGAATGATCGCAGGGGGGGCGGCGCTGCTGTACGGGGCACACTGGGTGGCAACACAGGCGATTGACCCGAGTGAGTTCATTGCACTCGTGGCGCTCTTGGGGACGGCGGCTGAATCCGTTCGCAAGAGCAGCGACGTCTGGAACAGGGTCCAGCAGGCCAACGCCGCAGCGGAGCGGGTCTATGCCATTATTGACCGGGAGCCTGAAACCGAGAGTCCCAATTCGTTTGAGATTGGGCCTCTGGGGAACAAGATCGAATTCAAGGATGTCGTCTTCACCTATCCGGGCTCTGAGACGCCCGCGCTGAAACAAATCAATCTCTCCGTGGACGCGGGTCACAACGTCGCTCTGGTCGGGCCGAACGGCTCGGGCAAGACGACACTGGCCAATCTGATACCGAGATTCCACGACCCGGATTCCGGCCGGGTACTGATAGATGGTCAGGACATTCGGGACGCGACGCTTTCAAGTCTGCGCGGCCAGATTGGAATGGTCACGCAGAACGTGATTACGTTCCACGATACCATAGCGGCCAATATCGCCTATGGCAAGCCCGGGGCAACGCGAGAAGAAATCATCGCCGCCGCCAAACGGTCATTCGCGCATGAATTCGTCGCGCCCCTGCCCAACGGCTATGACACCATCATCGGGGAAGAGGGTACCGGTCTGAGCGGAGGGCAACTGCAGCGAATTGTCATCGCCAGGGCGATTCTGAAGAATCCCGCCATTCTGATTTTCGACGAGGCGACAAGCCAGGTCGATGCGGACAGCGAAGCCAAAATCCACAACGCGATCGAAGAGATCATGCGGGACAGAACCAGCTTCGTCATTGCCCACCGATTCAGCACCGTGGTCACCGCAGACGTCATTGTCGTGATGGATCACGGGCATATCGTGGCCCAGGGCCAGCATGAGGAGCTGATGCGGATTTGCCCACTGTATCAGAGCCTGTATGAAACTCAATTGGTGAGGGCATAGAAGAGAATATCAAAGTGCAAATATGATTTTCGATTTTCGACTTTCGATTTTTGCCCTGGGCATGGCAAGGCTACAATCGGCAATCGTCAATCGAAAATCGCAAATCCTTGGAGACGGAGTTATGCCTGAGCTTGAACGACAGAAAAAGGCACATGAATTGTTTACGAGGTACGAGGGCAATCCTATCATGAAGCCGGAGGATTGGCCCTATGCGACGAATGCGGTCTTCAACCCAGGGGCCGCAAAGTTGAATACCGAGACACTGCTGCTGGTCCGTGTCGAAGACATGCGAGGCTTCTCCCACCTCACGGTCGCCCGCAGCGCCGATGGGTTCACGAACTGGGAGATCGACTCCACGCCGACCCTCGAGGCGGACCAAAGCTCCCGTGAGGAGAGGTGGGGGCTGGAGGACCCGCGGATTGTCTGGCTCGAAGAGCAGAAGCAGTTCGCGGTCACCTACGTCTCATTCAGCGAAGGCGGCCCGGTCGTTTCGCTGGCGATCACGAAGAATTTCAAGACCTTTGCCCGTCTGGGCGCTCTGCTGCCGCCGGAAGATAAGGACGCCTGCATGTTTCCCCGCCGGTTTGACGGCCGGTTCGCTTTGATTCACCGGCCCATTGTCCGGGGTGAAGCCCACATGTGGATCAGCTTCTCGCCCGACCTGAAGCACTGGGGCGATCACCGGCCCCTGATCATGACAAGGACGGCCTATTGGGACTGCCACCGGGTCGGCCTGGCCTGCCAGCCCATCGAGACTCCGCAGGGCTGGATGTTGTTCTACCACGGCGTTCGCAATACGACCGCCGGAGCGATATACCGAGTCGGGTTGGCCCTGCTGGACTTGAACTCACCGTGGAAGGTTCTGCGCCGCAGCGACGAGTGGGTCCTGGGGCCCTGCGCCGATTACGAACGTATCGGCGACGTCAGCGACGTGGTGTTCCCTACCGGCGCCACGGTCCAGAAAGAAACGGACCAGGTGCATCTCTATTATGGTGCCGCCGACAGCACGGTCGCCGTGGCATCGGCCAGGTTGAGCGATTGCATCGACTACCTTCTGACGTGTCCGAATGTGGAAGAATAAGCGGCGCCTCGCGTTGCTCGTGTCTCGCGAAGCGTGTCTGGATTCTCGATTCTCGATGCTCGATTCTGGATACTGGATACTCAACCGCTGGAACTTTTTACTGATTCACTAATTCACTCGATGGGTGACATCCCCAAGCGCCGCGCTCCCCTGAGGCGCCGCCGAAGGATCCGAGAGTATTATAGGGTACGTCCCTATTTAGACCAGACCCTATTTAGACCCTATTTAGACCCTATTAGCAGCGTAGTTGCCCCGCCACCATTGTTAGCCGATGTGGGATGTATTGGGTCTACTTTGTATATAGTTAAAAAAGGATAATCATCGTGTCCTACTGCCAGGTAAGCGCCATCTGCAGTGAATGAAGGGCCGCATCCAACATTCGTCGGTAAAATATCCGGGTTAGCCAATTTCGTGAATGTATCTCCGCTGCGCTTGTATATAGTTACATAGGGGCTCTTATCGTGCGCTACTACCAAGCAAGTCCCATCCGGACTGAATGAAGCGCCATATCCATAACCCGTTGCTAAATCAGCCGGGTCAGCCAATTTTGTAAATGTATCTCCGCTGCGCTTGTATATAGTTACGTAAGGAGAACTATCGTGTGATATTGCCAGGCAAGTCCCATCCGGACTGAATGAAGCGCCAAGTCCAACACTCGGTGGTAAAACATCCGGGTTAGCCAATTTTGTAAATGTATCTCCGCTGCGTTTGTATATAGTTACCCGGGGACTGGTAGCGTGCGCTACTGCCAGGCAAGTCCCATCCGCGCTGAATGAAGCGTTATATCCGTAGCCGGCTGGCAAGACATCCGGCTGGTTAGTTAATTTCGTGAATGTATCTCCGCTGCGCTTGTATATAGTTAGGTAGGGAGAAGCTTTGTGTGCTACTGCCAAGTAAGTGCCATCTGTAGTTGTGATGAATGAAACGCTACGTCCGACAGTCGTCGGTAAAACATCGGGGTCATTCAATTTCGTAAATGTATCGCCGTCGCGCTTGTATATAGTTATACAAGGAGCTTTATCGTGTGCTGCTGCTAAGTAAGTCCCATCCGGACTGAATGAACCGCCAAAACCATTACCTGTCGGTAAAACATCCGGCTGGTTAGTTAATTTCGTAAATGTATCTCCGCTACGCTTGTATATAGTTACGTAGGGTTCTTTCATGTGCGCTATTGCCAGGTGAGTCCCATCCAGACTGAATGAAGAACTATGCCCATGACCCGTAGGTAAATCAGCCGGGTTTGGCAATTTTGTAAATGCCGCCTCAGCTTCCTGAATTTTCAGCCACCCAGAGAGAATCAACGCTACAATAATCAAAAACATGAATGCATATTTTACAATCCTCTCCATATCTCTCTCCTTTCTCTCTCTGTTCAAAGATTTTGGTTGTGGTTATTTGGGACGCACCCTATTTTTCGCGGGTCATTCATCAGTCTGCGTTGGAAGACTGTGGCCGGAGGTGTACCGGCTGCACCTGGTCAATCGCGAACTTGGCCCGCACCCGCTCGAGCATTTGGGCCTTCTTTCGGATTCCCCAGACCAGCACCGAAATGGGCTCCCTGTTCTTGCCTTTGAAGGTGATGATGATCTTTCCAAACCCCATGAGCCGTTCGAGAAAATCGCTGGTGTCAATGCGGCTGTTGTAGTCCTCCCTGCCAATTTGCTCGCCTGATTCGGTCGGGCCTTCCTGCACATTCATATAGTTGGGCGTTATGGCTATATAATAGAAAAGCCCCTTGAGCCAGGAAGTCAGAATTGTAAATAGGCCGATGACGCCGACCAGAAGATAGCCGGCGGCGTTGACGCTCAGAGCCAGATGCTTGAAAAGCCTCAGGAAGCCCACGACCCAGCCCAGCAGGTGCAGCCACAAAAGAAAGAAGCCTATGCTCACTAAGATGATCAGCAGCACCTTGACACTGATGCTGTATTCCTCGATGAGAAAATTCAGGAAGAATACCGCCAGCCAGATGCCCCCGATAGCCACGGCGGGAATGGAACCAAAGAGCCACCACTGAGCGTCGTGCAAGAACATCAGCAGGCAGGCCAGAAACGAGGCGACAATCGTCGGGGCGTACAATATCTTGGGCGTCCAGTTGAAGACGATGAGCCAATCATTGATGTCCGGGTCCAGCTTCATCACCTTCTGCATTCTCAATCGCGTTCTGACCGTTCTGCGAAGAATCAGCCACGCCCCAACTGCGGCCGCGGCCAAGCCCACGGCAATATACAGGGCTATCATCGTGTTGGACACCCACTCGACGTCGGCTATCCGTGGAATCAAAACACCAATGAAAACCCCTGCGATAACCACCACGGCAAGCAGACCTGCGACCCAAACTATGATTCGCCTTTTCCGATTTGCTCCCCCGGCATTGCTTTTCGTCTCCGCACTCTCACTGCCCTGGACGTTCTGTTCTTCCATGAGACGGCCTTTCAAATGTGCTTTGTGACCTATGCCAAATGCAGATCAGGCATACCGTGCTATTTTACGGTATATCGTCCATGGGCACAATAGGCTCCCATCGCACCTTTGCGGCCCCCAGGAGTGTGCCCGTGGCATAGGACAAATCAACGAGTGCGATTTGATACTCGGCCAGTGCGAGGATTTCGGCGCTTTGAGCGTCGGCAAAATCCGTCTGGGCCTGGAGCACGTCGGTGGATGTCCCCAGGCCAAGCTCGAACTGCCGCTTCTCGGCCTCAAACAGCCGGCCGTCCAGAATGGTCCTTTGTCTGCTGGCCAGGACCCGCTGCCAGTTTGCTTCGAGCTGATCGATTGCGTTAAGCACCTCCAGCTCGATCATTTCCGCTCGACTGTCGCGGCTGGCCAGACGCTGGCGGCGCTGATAAAACGCCTGGCGTACCCTGCTCTTGGCGGCCTCATTGCCAAGCGGCACCAGTAATTGCAGGCCAAAGCGATGGTCCTCGAATCTGTTGTCCAAAAGCAAATCGAATGAATCGTCTCTGGTCGCCCCCAGACCGTTTATGTTGTACGTATAGTCCATCGTGACCAAAGGCAGCGCTTGGTTCTGCATGTAATCGACCGTTGTGACGTCCTCGGCGATTTGCAGCTCCAGTTCGAGCATTTCCATGCGATTGTCAATCGCGGTCGTCACCAGGGGAGCCTTCTGCAGCTCATAGCGGAGCGGATCGGGTTCGGTCGCCGGTACGAGCGCCGTCGGCGTCTGCATTTCCAGGCCGGCCTTGTGCAGCATTCGCTTCAATTCGCGCTGCCGGTCGCGCAGATTGTTCTCGGAGACAATGATCGCTTCGAGCCGCTGCGCCACGCCCGCCTCGGTACGAACAATCTCGACCTGCGGCTTGTCGCCCGCGGCCACAAAGCGCCGGGCCTGCTCGAAAAGGGCCTGCGCCAGATCATATTGTTTTTCGCGCACCTCCAGCTCGCGTCGGGCGGCGTAGAGCCGCCAGTACACGCGATCCACCGCCGCAATCGCCCGGATCACCTCCAGTTTCGTTCGGGCGTCGGAGATCTGCCGCTCGTACTCGGCGATGTGAATCGCGTAGGTATTGGCCCGGTTGCCGGCGCCCCGCAAGAGCGGCTGACTGATCGAGAGGGACATGTCTGAACCGTAGGAAGGATTGAATATCGAGAAGAGCGAGTCTGTTTTGGTGCGGGTGTCGGCCAGGTCAAAGGTGATGGTTCCTCCGGTTTGCAGAGGAACCTGAACGCCGAGGTCCGTGGAAGAATAATCGAGCTGTGAGCCGGCAATATCAAGCAGTGACGCCACCGGTGTGTCGGTCTTGCCATACCTGAGGTTGGAGAAAAACGCCGCCTCGAACTGTGCCTCCTGCTCGCTGACCTTCTCAGCGGCAATCGCGGGACTGATGAGCTGCACCTTGAGATCGAGGTTGTTCTCCAGCGTCATCGCCCGGCATTGTTCCAACGTAAGGGCAAGCTCTTTTGCAGGGACCGCGTTGACATCGTTCACATCGGCCCGGTCGTTCCGCTGGTCTTTGGCTTTGCTTAGTTCGAGCGTCTCAACGGCTCGAAATCGCTCAGGCGCAAAATTGATCGCGTCGGACTTGCCGTCATCACAAACCTGTTCGCAGCCGGCCAAAAGACAGAAGACAGACAACAGAAAACAGACAGCAGCCGTCCGTTTGCCACGAAGGCACAAAGGCACAAAGTTGATTGCCGATTGAAAAATCGAAAATCCTTCGGATCTTGGTGTCTTTGTGGCAAAAAGTCGGCTGCCTTCTGACTCCTGTATTCTGACTTCTGTCTTGTGTCTATTCATGTCTAAGAGCCTCAATCGGGTCAAGCCTAGCGGCCTTGATGGCCGGGAACATTCCAAAAAAGATGCCTATACACGCCGTAAAGCCAAATGAAAGAATTATGGCCCACACGGGGACATACGCCATAGGCATATCAAATTCTGCGTTCAGGAATCTTGGTATGTTGACCAGAGCCACAGTCAAAAGCTGGCCGAATCCAACTCCGAAGAGCCCACCTACAAAGCACAACACGACGGATTCGATCAGGAACTGACTTAGAATGGCGGATTTTTTCGCGCCCACTGCCTTGCGAAGCCCGATCTCTCTGGTTCGTTCTGATACCGAGACCAGCATGATATTCATAATGCCCACACCGCCTACCAGTAACGAAATGCTCACAACACCCACGGCTACAAGTGTCAAGATCAGCGCTATGGCATTGAACATCTCCATGTACCTTTTGACCGACGAGACTTCAAACGTATCGGGCTCCGTCGGTTTAAGGTTACGCGTGCGGCGAAGGAAGAACCTTATCTCGGCCTGGGCATCCTCCACGATGTCTGTCGATCTGCTTGCGGCAAGGGCCAGAACAAACGGCTCCCGCTGTAACTTGAAAGCCGTTCGAAATGGGATAAACACCTCGTAATGGTTTTCAGAGGCCGCGTGAGGGTCCATGGGTGGTCGCCATTCGATCACACCAACAACTGTAAACCGCCTATAACCTATAACAATGGCCTGCCCAATACAATCACGGTCAAGCCGAAGTCTGTAGTGCAACTTGGAGTCAATCAGACATACTGGGCTTGCTTGCATGTCATCAATAGCAGACAACTTTCGCCCCAGGACCATCGGGCGCTTCACAATATCATGGTACGAAGGCTCGACGCCCATGACTTTGACCCCCTCCACGGAGTTCTCATCGTACTGAACGTTGTGATCTCGCACCGCCCCTAACCGGCTAATTTGTGCCACAGAAGGGCAATTTTCAAGCATACCGTCAAAGTTTTCCGGCACAAGCCGAATCGTCCACCATGATGCATAGCGTTTCGACCCTGCTTCAGGCCGCCCGGGCATGATGACCACGGTGTTGGTACCGAATTCTTCCACCTTACTGAGCACCTCGGTTTTCAGACCGGTGAGAGTCGCAATAACCGCAGTTACCGCAGCAACACCGATGACAATACCAATTGTTGTGAGTATGGCCCTGGTTTTGTTTGCCCAGATTTGGTCCAGCGACAGATAAACACTCTGATAGAAAAGCCTCAGAAAGGCCAAAGGCACCGCAAGCAAAGCTTTCATGGCCGGCCTCCTCGTTCAGCTTCCCGTGGGGCGGCCTCCTGCGCCATGTCAGCGACCGCTGACAGGTCGCTATAGATCCGCCCATCTTTCATGCGGATAATTCGCTTGGCATGACAGGCGACGCTTTCCTCGTGCGTGACTAAGATAATAGTCTGTCCTTCGCGGTGAAGCTGGTCAAACAACGCCATAATGTCCTCGCTGGTCTTGCTGTCGAGATTGCCCGTCGGCTCGTCCGCCAGCAGAATGCTCGGCTCACAGACCAGGGCTCGGGCGATGGCCACACGTTGCTTTTCACCCCCAGAAAGCTGGTTCGGCTTGTGTTTTATCCGGTCGCCCAGCCCGACCCTTTCAAGTACATTCTTGGCACGCTTGCGACGGGACCACCAGCCGTTTCTTGAGTAAATCAGCGGCATCTCCACGTTCTTGAGGGCGTTGAGCTGACCGAGCAGCTCAAATGACTGAAACACAAAGCCGATTCGCTCATTGCGGACGCGGGCCAGCGCCGCATCGCTCATTCGCGTGGTGTCCTGCCCGTCCAGCTCGTAGTAACCTGACGTCGCCCTGTCCAAACAACCCAGGACGTTCATCAGCGTGCTCTTGCCGGAGCCGGAGGCCCCCATTACTGCCACGTATTCATTTTCGCGCAGCTCCAAAGTGACCCCGGCGAGAGCGTGTATGCGCTCCACGCCGACTCTGTAAACGCGTGTGACGTCCCGGAGTCGAATGACGGGTTTGTCAGCCTGTGGTCGAATGACCGGCTTGTCAGCTTCGGCCTCTATCGTTGGCATCGTCTGCAGTTTTCTTATCAGCCTCAGCTTCAGTTCCTTTTGTCTTTGCTTTTGCTTCACGCTCGTCCTGTATTAACTGGCCGTGTTTGATGCTCTCGAGTACTTTATAAGGACCAACAACAATCTTGTCCTGCTCCGTGATGCCCGATTCTATTATCGTGTGGGTCAGGTTGCTTTGGCCTATCTTCACGGGCGTGGCTACGGCTTTACCATCAACATAGCGGTAAACCACCGTCGCAAAGGTCTTGCCCATATCCACCTCGGTGGATTTCTCGCGAATCTCCAGAGGCAGGTCATCGACAGGGCGGCCCAGCACGGCCTGACTTGGCACATTGAGCACGTTCTCGTGTTTGATGGTTTCGATGTCCACGTGGGCGGTCAGGCCCGAATACAGTTTCTGTACATCCCCCTCAAGCAGTATTTCCGTCCTGAAGTATTTCGTCGCCGTGGATGACATTCTGTGCGTCAAGGCAATTGAATCGACGACGCCTTTGAATTCCTCATCGGGAAAAGCCTGAACGTGGACCGTGGCCCTCTGGCCCACCGCCAATTTACCCACGTCGGCCTCATCCACCTGGGCGACCAGCAGCATCGTGGCCAGATCCGCCACCTCCATGATCACGGTACCCGGATTGTTCATGGTCCCCATGATGACCATTTCGCCCACCTCCGCATCGAGCCGTGTGATCACACCGTTAATAGGTGAAGAGATCGTCGTGTGGCTGAGTGCCTCGCGCGCCTGGGCGATCCCGGCGTCCGCCACCTCGAGGTTATGTTGCAGCACCACCAAGTTCAGCTCCGCCGATTGCAGCGTGTGCTTTGCGGCTTCATGCTGCGACTTGAGCTCGTCGAATTTGGCCTGAGCCTGGTCGAGAGTGGCTTGAGCGATGTCTTTCGATGCGAGCAGCCCTTTTTGACGCTCCAGGTCGCGCTCGGCCTGCTTGAGCGAAGCCTCAAGGCCGGCAAGACTTGCTCGCTGACTGGCGATCCGTGCCTTCTCGACCTCCGCCTGGGCGACCTGGGCGGCGCGGCCGGCCTCGGCTGAAGTCAGCCGGCTCTCCAAATCCTTCGAATCCAGGTGCACCAGCACCGAGGCCGGCCGCGGGGGATTAGCGTTGGGATCGCCACACGTTACCGTATCGCCTTCCTCGTGGGGCAGTGCCATGATGCGTGCTGAGACTTTCGCACTGATCTCCACCTTTGTCTTCGGCTCGATCTCGCCGGGAGCACTGACAAATTCGATCAGTTCGCTGCTCTGGGGGTTCTCGATGCGAACGACCGTGGGCTTGCCGGAGCCTTTGATTTTGACCTTGACGAACACCCCAACGCCGGAAGCGGCCACCAGTATTACTATGACGCTGATAATGATTATGCGAGACTTCTTCACCCTAAGGCCTTTCCTGCAAGGAATAACTGCCGATACAAGACTTCACAGCCAACCATAAGAGTAATCATCCGGGCCGGATGTTACCATTCTGTTACGGTTTTATACGTTTTTTGTTATTTTTTGGGTGGTTCGCAGGATAAGAACCCTGAAAACCTGTTCATCTGCAGGCTGGAAACCGCCCGGGATGCAATTGCCTGCATGTGAACATAGACGCCCGAGCTTGGGATTTCTTGCGCCGCCTCCGAAAAAAAACACCCTTTGGACCTCTTGAAGGGTATGGACGCCCGAAAACCTGCCGGCATCCCGAAGGCGAAGAACGCGGAGCGCTTATCGGGCCGCCGCCACCTGCGTCGAGGCGGGGGATTGGGAATTGTGCAAGCCTTCGATCTCAAACGGCTCGCCCGGACCACAGCCGGCAACGAACAAAAGAATCGCAGAAATGACCGCCAGCATTACCGTCGTTTTCATAATGTCTCTCTTCATGGTTACGACTTCGTCCAGTAGTCTATGACAAGCACCTTGTCCAGATATGGGCCCAGGAGTTGGCCGAAATCCTTGTGCGCCGGGTGCGGGATGTACTCGGCCCTGGCGGTCTCGTCACGAAACGTGACCACGAAGCAGTGTGTAAAGCCTTCCTGGCGATTCTCCACGCTCACGTCGGTGCCCCACTCGAAATCGCGGATGGCGTCGATCTTGCCCGGCAGGGCGCAGAAGGCCTGCTCGATTTGCCGGACCTGCTCGTCGGTGGTGCCGTCCTTGAATTTGAGCAGCACGACGTGGCGCAGCACGGGGGCCGTTGCCTCGGGCTTGCTCATCGCCGCAGGTTTCGCCTCGGTAACGTGCTTGGTCTCATGGACACTGACGCAGCCGCCCAAAACAACGGCCCCGGCTGCTAAACACAAAAGATTCCTGATCATAATTCGTTGTCTCCAATAATTCCCTGTTCGATTCATTTCCACGGTTTTCCAGCCAACGAATTCTACCCGCAATGCTCTGTATCGTCCAGCCCAAAAATTATTCTGCGTTGGGTTGTACCACTACAATGGTCCTCTTGTTTTGTTGAAGTGTAAGTTCTTGTTGCAGGATTCCGTGACATGTCAAAGCAGGAATTCATTGATGTGTAGCGCACAGTCGCGGAAGTTTTCGGCGGGCAAGGTGACCGTCTTCCACTTTGGGCTGCGGCGTTTCATGAACTTGCGATAATCGTCCAGCCGGATACACAGAAACACGTACCTGTCCATGCCAAATTCAAAGATTTCCCTGCCGTCGGAATCGACGTCGATGTTCTCTATTCTGTACGCGAAAACAAACACGGCCTGATGCCCCGCGCCCAACGCCGCCTGCCATTTGACCAGCCCATCCACGTCCTCCGCGGTGACCCAACACTCAAGACCCGCTAATTTGGCCAAACTGCTGCCCTTGAACGTTCTGCCCTTGACCTCGGCGATGATTGTCTCTCGCTGGCGCGGATGGAGCAAAAAATCGAAGCTCTTGACGTCGGCACGTCCGAAGGCTGCCCGTTTGTGCTCATCGACCGCCTCATACGCAATGCCATTGTCGATCAGCCAATTCTCGAACGCCCGCTCATAGTGATTTGGACACGCGTCTTTCATTGAACAGCAGGGGGACAAATTCGTTCAGGTAAATCCGCCACAGCCGCCACTCGTGGGCGCCGTCGGTAATATGAGCGACATGCTTGATTTCTCCCGCGTTCAGCCGCTCAAGAAACTTCTGGTTCGCCTGGAAGAGAAAATCGCTTTTGCCGCAGCCGATCCAGAGCAATTGAAGTTTGTCGTTGATGGTTTTCGGCTCGGCCAGCAGTCTGTCGAGGCTTTGGTCTCGCGGCATGGCCGAGCTGTACGCGCCGAGCCAGCCAAATAGATCGAGATGGCCCAGGCCCACTGTTAGTGCCTGGCCACCGCCCATCGACAAGCCCGCTATCGCCCGGTCCTTCTGCTCTGTGCTCACTCGATAGCACTTTTGGATATAAGGGATGACGTCCTCAATCAGGTCCTTCTCGAATGCTGCGTAGTTGCCCAGGCTTCGCATATCGGGCGGCGCCGCTGGCGTGTGGCCGTAGGGCATGACGATGACCAGCGGCTTGGCCCTCTTCGCGGCGAGCAGATTGTCCACGATCAGGTTGGCCCGGCCGACCACGGTCCACGCGTCTTCTGCGTCCCCCATGCCGTGAAGCAGGTAGAGCACGGGGTATTTGACTTGGGGGCTTTCCTCATAGCCCGGCGGCGTATAGACGTAGAGTCCCCGCGTTACGCCGAGCGATCGCGAGGCGTACTTGTGAACGTGCACAGTGCCGTGAGGGACCTGCTGCTTTTCAAAAAACATCGGCGGATCGCCCGGCACGAGGACGAGGTTCTTGGCGGTGCCTCCCCAGAACTTGAGCCATGAGTTGGCCGGGTCGGCAACTTGCAGTCCGTCCACGATGAAATTGTACTCGTAAATCTCAGGCTCCGCGGGACCGACGGTGACGTGCCAGAGGCCGTTCTGGTCTTTGGTCATGGGCGCAGTTCCCTGAGCGAACTGAATGTTCAGACCGACAGTATGAGCGTTAGGGGCAAGCAGACGGAACGCAACCCTGCGATCCGGCTGAACCTCCGGCGACACGATGCTCGGGCCTCGGCGAGCCTGGAGCCTCGGATTCATGCAAGCCAATAGGCAAAAGCACAGTAGGGAGTAACCGAATCGGCTGAATCTCATTTCTCTCCCCTTCCAACAAAAGCAGTCAAACCCCCTTGGCGGAGTCTACGTCGGACAAAAACTTATCTACCTCCACAAGTGTCTGCTCACCGGTGGCCATGTCCTTGACGGTAATCTTGTTTTCCCTCAGTTCCTCCTCGCCGATGATTATGCACTCTTTTGCATTCAAAGCTGAAGCTTCTTTCAATTGTCTGGAAAGGCCTCCCATCTTGTAGCTGAAATTGGCCGATTTTCCCTTCGACCTCAACGTCGCGACAATGCGATATGCTTCTTTGCCGAAGACACCCACGCAGGCAACATAGTAATCAAGCTCTCTTCTCGAAACCTGGTTGCTCAGAAGCCCTTTTTTCTCAAGCAGCATTTCCAACACACAGTCTCCCATACCCATACCCATGCCAGATATCGGCGGACCTCCCAAATCGCTGAGAAGATTGTCGTACCTGCCTCCTCCACAGATAGCTCGAAACTCACCTTCGGTGTCATGCACTTCAAATACGATGCCTGTATAGTAAGCCAGACCGCGAACAATACTCGGATCATAGACACAGAAATCACCGACCCCCATCATAGCAAGGTTGTCGAGAACCAACTTCACGTCCAGGTAGGGACTGTACTCATCCGTTTTCTTCCTAATCTGCAACAACTCCTCCAGATGGGGCATTGAATCCACTGTCATGAAATCGGTTATCTTGTCCACTATCTTGCTGTCTGGAACCTGCTCTCGGAGCAGTTGCTCAAAGACTTCGCCGGGTAGCTTGCTCCTCTTATCAAGCACCGTATATACGGACTCAAGTTTCTCTTCGGGAACGCCCAGGCTTCCAAGATAGTCGGCCAGCAGTTCTCTGCTCGATATCTTAACCTTGATATCCTTGCCCCTGAGCCCAGCGTGCCGCAGGTAATCTACGGTGGTGAAAATGACTTCGGCATCAGCTAGGCATTTTCCAAGTCCATCGTCAACGCCGATGATGTCGATGTTCCATTGGAAGAATTCGCGCAGGCGGCCTTTTTGAGGGCGCTCGGCGCGGAATAGTCTGGGGACCGAGAACCACTTGATCGGCCGGGCAAGTGTATTGATTCGCTGGTTAACCATGCGCGCCAGCGTCGGTGTCATCTCAGGCCGCAAGGCCAGGTCTCTGCCGCCGCGGTCCGTCAGGGAAAAAAGCTGCTCGACGATTTCGTCGCCGCTCTTGATCTGGAACATCTTCAAGTATTCGAAAATCGGGCCATCGTATTCCTCGAAGCCGTTGCGAAGCGACACCTTCTTCCAGCCATCGACGATATAATTATGGACGGCCATGTCCGGCGGATAAAAATCACGGGTCCCTTTGACCGGAGGTATCTTCATTTCTTCTTTCTCTTTCTCTGTCTCTTTACCTTTTGTTTCTCGCTGGTGTTGTTGTCGAACTTGATCTTGATATAGTCCTGCATTTCCTTGTCATTGGTAAAGTGCAGATCGTACTCGTATTCGCCCTCGACGAAATCGCAGTCCGAGTGACGGTATCCCCTGCATATCCTGGGCCTCTTGTCGTAAATCAGGCAGCGATAGTCCTCTTTCGACAGGTGTCTGCACCTGTTTTTGACGTTGAGGTACCAGTCACCCTCCTCGACGAAGACCGTGATGCCCTCATGGCACAAGTACCATCGTATATCATTGTAGTCGCCCTTGTCTTCGGGCGTCTCGATCGGCAGTGCAAAATATTTGCAGCACAGCCCGGTGCACTTGAGGCATTGACTCTTTTTTGCCATTCCAACAAACTCCGACATCACAACCGTCACACTCCATCCGCCATGGGCGCTACACTATAAGCGATTGCCCGTTCAGCGTCAAGAAGGGCATTTGCGTCCGGCGATTGCGGCCTTCCGCGTGGAACTGCGCCGCCGGGAGCGAATCACAAAATGTCGCCCGAATCGGTTGCACGACTATGCCCCAATGCGTTATAATCATGGCAGGCAGCCGTGACTGCGGCACGCATCGGACGTGAACGGAGGATGGACCTCTGATCCGGCAAGAAAGTAGTGCCGGCATGCACACGCGAGAAGGTTTCACCCTGATAGAGCTTCTGGCGGTCATCGCCATCATCGCGTTGTCAATGGTGATCTTGATGCCGGCGCTGCAGCGAGTCAGGAGGCAAGCCGAAGCTGTGGCGTGGCAGCCGGGCCTGCGGCGTTCAGCCGGACGACTGGCCCCAGTGGATGAGACGCCTGCGGGATTACCGAAAAGAGGGCTGTCCACAGGTCGATGGGTGGCACGACTGCAACCATGAGACTGTTTGGAGTCTCTCTGGACGTGACTCGAGTTGTTGTGTCAAGATTCTTCGGAGTCAGCCGCTGCTTCGCGGAGCTCTTCAATGACCGCCCAGCACGCCGGTCCTGCAAGGCCGAAGCCGGTAGCCTCGCCGAATTTGCGGAATACGTCCTCTGCGTTCTTGCACGCCTGGAGGAGTCGGCTGGTCTGCTCTGCCGGAACACCGGCGACCATGTTCTTTGCGAGGGTCTCGGCTTCAACACGCGTGTCAACAACGGCCACACAAATCGGCGCTACGATGTCCTT
>Ga0214473_10000113_pt1 | contig 114123 bp, 102 predicted proteins | sample RVTome_7_FD_203509 | JGI IMG/M metagenome (GOLD analysis project Ga0214473, IMG submission 203509) | Soil microbial communities from uranium-contaminated site in the Upper Colorado River Basin, Wyoming, United States - RVT98D197 | ecosystem: Environmental > Terrestrial > Soil > Contaminated >...
GGCTGGTCCACCTGCCGAGGACAAAGAAAAGACCAAGAACCAATGAAGACAAAAGAGAGAATGAATCAAAAAAAGTGTTACCCATGTGCCCGGTCTAATGTGTAACCTATGTACCCGGTCGTACACTCACCCTTCGACTCCGCTCAGGGTGAGGTGAGGGAGAGTACTCAGGATGGGACGGCGGGCAACTTGAGTTGCGCTGTTACGTATCTACCTCTAGCGGAACGACAAATGCAGTGAGGTGCGTGATGGCAAAACATATCTATATGGCGGGGATTTTCAATGTCATCGCAGGGATAATGGGGTTGATGGCGGCGTTTCTTGTTTTCGCGCTGGTCGGCGGAGCGGGGTTGTTCGCGGGCGACCCGGAGGCTTTCGTGATAACGTCAACGGTCGGCGGAGTGATCGCAGCTTTCCTTTTGGTGATATCGTTACCGAATCTTGTCGGCGGCATCGGGCTGTTGAAACGACAGCCCTGGGCGCGGCCGCTGGTGCTGGTGGTGTCGATCTTTAACCTGGCTGATATCCCGCTCGGAACCGCGTTGGCCATCTACAACTTCTGGGTGCTCACCAGTCCGGAAGCGACAGAGCACTTTCGGTCAGCGGCTCCGGCCCACACGTAGGCGTGACAGTCGCAGCATCAGGACGGACCGCCGGGTGGCCCACCATTCATGGTGGGATTCAAAGTGCCTCGCTGGTGCGTTTACGTGCTGATAGTAAAACGGAGAGTTTTCGAAGGCTTTACAGAGCGCGTGCGCCGGTGATCGAGGGAGTGTTTGCGGAAGCTAAACAGTGGCATGGTTTGGGACGGGCCTGGCGGCGCGGTCTGTCTAAGATGCGGGTGCAGAGCTTGTTGATCGCGAGCGTTCTTAATTTCAAGCGCTTGCTGGCCACAAATCGGCCGTTATCGGCGCTATTCTCCATTCTTAGAACGCTCCTAAGGCGCCTGTGGAGCCATCTGGGCGGTAGTGAACGAAGGCAAGACTATTTCCCCGCCCTACAGTCCACCCCCGGCTAGCAACGCGAAAACACCGGGTTTATCAACAAGCCCCTTGGGATGGGTTTCTATGGGACATCACGTGATCCGTCGCGATAAATCACAGTTTCGCCTCAATCGGACTCGTCCTGGAAACCCAGGGCAAGCCCTGGGCCACCCAGAGATGCGCCGTAGAGTGCCACCCTTCGGCGGTGCTCACCCTTCGGCTCCGCTGAGCGTGAGGTCGGAGAGACGTTCAGTGTGACGGACAGGAAGAAGACTGGATACCGGCTTTCGCCAGTATGACGAATATGGGAGGACGACAGACTCTTGACATGTGCGCTCATCTCCCACACTTTTGCAGAAATCCTCAACCACGTCATTCCGGGCTTGACCCGGAATCCAGGTCTGTATTCTCAGACTGGATACCGGCTTTCGCCGGCATGACGTTGAAGGCCGGGTGGCCCATCCGCTTACGGTGGGAACTTATGACCCCACCATGAATGGTAGGCCACCCGACCAGAAACCTATGGCAAGCCCTGGGCGGTCCGACGGACCGCCGGCAACGCAGGGTTTTGTACTGCGTGGCTCCATTTCCTCCATGAATTTGGACAAATGGGGAACCTTATCCAGAATGCGACTGTTGCGCTGAATGGATGCAGTTGAACGGACCATTGCCCGGCGAGGGCGGTCCTGGGCGCCTGCGACAGCAAAGGAATGTGCTCGTGGCCGAAGATATCGATTACGTTGCCAAATGGTTGGCTTCTCAATACCACCTGGCCAAGAAGGAAGAGAAGGCAGGTTACGTCGACGCCTTGGTGGTGGCCCTTGAGGGGGCCAGCCAGCCTACGCGCGACGCCATCGTCCAGATGCTCGGCATAACTTACAAGTACCCGGGCGGTCGGCAGTTGCCCGACAACCGGTCGGCCGCCTGACCCCGTCTATCGCGGCTTCCAAAGAAAACTGTCCAAATCGATAGCGCCTGCGCCACTGAAAACCACCCCCTCCGCCTCGAGCAGAGCCCTCTGAAGTTCGTAGCCGTCACCCGGTCGCAGGGCGATGCGTCCCTGGGCGTTGACCACCCGATGCCACGGCAGCCCCTCCTTCTCCGACGACGAGTGCAACGTCCGCACCACCTGCCGGGCGCCGCGCGGCGAGCCGGCCAAACGGGCGATCTGGCCGTATGTCGCAACTCTGCCGCGCGGAATGCGCTTGATGAGCTTGATGACTCGCTGGTGAAAGGTCGTCGACATCGGTGCTACCAACCCTGCAACTAAAGGTGGCCGCCCGGATAATCGCTGGAGGCCGGGCGTTCCCAAAGTCTAACGAGTGAGGAGAGCATAATCAAGTCAATGACGCCGATGCCGTCGGCCCCTGTGCACGAGTCTGCACACTTAAGTGTTTGGCTATAACGAGATAGCGCCCTCGGTTGAAGTATCGGTTCGGGTAGACGGACTGGGTGTCGCGGTAATCGCCGCCGAATCCCACGTAACCTCCCTAAAACGTGATCTGTTTCGGATTGCCGCCGGCAACCGGACCTCCTGCACCTGACGTCCCAACCCTACTTAGGAGGCGAATTACCACCGGCCGTTACAGAACGACCGGTTGTTAGAGCAACCATCACACCGTACTCTGGCGTTGGCGCCGGTCTTGTTGCTGACCGTCGCTAACTTAGCCGTCGTGCAACCCTCGGAGTCGGCGATCTGCTCGGCGACATAGGCTTTATTGACGCCGCAACCGGCGACCATCAGAACCAGGGTGATATACAGGATAACTGATACTGTTTTTCATTGTCTTGTTTTCCTTTCTATGTGTCCTGATTTGCCTATTCCTATAGGCTCGCCGCCAAACCAAAAGCTGATGGCGACAAAACCATGCTAAGACTGCATCGCGGCTTCTTTGGTCACTGCTTAACCGCGCCGGCGGTGATGCCGGACACAATCTGTCGCTGGAGAAGGACGAAAACGATCAGCACCGGCAGAACGGCGATAGTCGACCCGGCCATCAGATGCGGCCAGTCGATGGCCTGGTGTCCTTGCAGCATGGCCAGCGCCACCGGTAGGGTGCGGAGGTCGTCGCTGGAGGTCAGAATGAAGGGAAACAAAAAGGAATTCCAATTGGTAAAGAAGACCTGTATAGCTAAGACGGCCAGAGCCGGTCGGCACAGCGGCATCACCACGGCAAAGAGAATCCGCAGATCGCCGGCGCCGTCCATACGGGCGGCTTCCTCCATCGACGGCGGGATGGTTTCGACGTACTGCTTGACCAGGAATATCCCGATGGGATTCACCAGAAACGGCAGGATGAGCGCCCAGTAGCTGTCGTACAGCCCGGCCTTCATCATAAGCACGTAGAGCGGGATGATAATGATGTGAACCGGGATCATCAGCACCACGATGACGCTGGCGAACAGCAGCTTGTTGGAGAGCATGCGGAATCGCGCCAGACCGTAGCCGGTCATGAAGCAGAAGAGGATGTTACCGGCCGTCACGCACAGTCCCACCAAGGCGGAGTTGAACAGGTAGCGCCCCAGGCCGACCTGGGTGAGAAGATCGACGTAGTTTGCGAAGGTCAAACCACCGCTCAACCAGCCGGAGACGGCCACGCTGCCGGTCACGTCCATCAACGATATCCGCAACATCCACACCAAAGGATACGACATCACCACCAGGATCAGTCCCAGCACCGAATAGCGCAGCAGCTCGAACCGGATGTTGCGCCGTACTACCACAGCGCTTGCCTCCGTCGCAGTAGTATGAATTGCACGATCGAGAACAGGGCGATAACGACAAACAACACGTAAGCCGCCGCCGAGGCGTAGCCGAACCGGAACTCTGTTTGCAGGCCTTGCTCATATATGAAGTAGACGGCGGTGGCGGTGTCGAACTTACCCTTGGTCATCACGAACACCTCCACGAACACCTGGAATGACTTGATGGAGTTGATCATGATGATAAACAGCGCCACCGGCTTCAGAAGCGGCAGAGTGATCGAGCGAAAACTCCTCCACCAGCCGGCTCCGGTCAGCACGGCGGCTTCGTACAACTCGTTCGGAATCGCCTTGAGACCGGCTAGGAATATCAGCATGTAGTAGCCGACCGACATCCAGACGTCCATGGCCATGATCGAATAGAGGGCCGTGGCGCGGTCGAACAAGAAGCCGTGTTCGGGGGGCGTCAGACCGGCCAGTTGCACGAGCAGGGCGACATAGCCGCCGCGTTGGTAGAGGTTGGTGAAGATGAGGGCGATTACCACCATCGCCGTAACCGACGGCAGGAAGTAACCGGCCCGGAACAGAGCGCGACCCTTGAAACCACCACTGACCAGCAAAGCCAGGACAAGCGCGATCACAGTGGTAACGGGAATAGTGCCGAGCACGAAAACAAAAGTGTTCTTCAGGGCGGCGAGGAAGTCGTCATCGGCGAACAGTTCGCGGTAGTTGGACCAGCCGACCCAGTCAAACTCCGGCGCCAACAGCCGGTAGTCGGTGAACCCCATGACCAATGAGTAGAGCAGCGGAAACAGCCAGAAAAGAACGAAAGTGACGATCCAAGGTAAGGAGAGAACCAGGCTGCTCGCTCTGCTCTGTCTCATCGGTGTTTAAGGTCGGTGATCTTCTGTCGTGCCTGTCGTAACGCTTCCGCCGGCCGTCCTGATCCGAACAGCGCCTCCTCGACCGCTTCCTCGATGATGGTCTCGATGTTGACCCAGTCGGGATCGACCGGAGGGTGATTGGACAATGACAACTGTTTGACGAAGGTCTGCAGGTGCGGGTTGGATTGGAAGTACTCGTCCTGCTGCGCCTGCTTGCTTGACGGATTGGCCGAACGATTGGCTTTGCAGAAGCGGACCTGCGCCTGCGCCGAAGTAACGAAATCGATCAATTTGATCGCCGCCTCGCTGTTTTTCGAGGCGGCATTGACGGCCAGGAACTCCCCTCCCATGAACGACCTACCCGGGAACTTCAAGCCCGGAAACAATGTGGTCACGAAGTTGATCTCTCGCTTTTCAAGTTCGATTCGTTTCAGCAGCCAGTCGCCGGAGAGAATGAACCCGATTTTCCCCTCGAGAAAAGCGTCCTCGATCCCGCGCTGACTGGCCACGTAGCCGCAGGAGTCATGCAGGTCCTTGTAAAGCTGAAGCGCCTGAATGGCGAGGTCCGATGACAGCACGCAGTAACGACCGTCGTCGGAAAAGACCTGCGCGCCCTTGGTCCAAAAGAAGGGGAGGTACTTCTTGTACAGGCGATGTTTTTCGGCCGTGTTCGATCCCCAGCCGTACACGCCGTTGAGTTTTGAGACTCTGAGGGTGGCGGCCTTGAAGTGGTCCAGCGTGACCGGTAGGTAATCCGGCTCGAAGCCGGCCTGGTTCAACAGATCGCGGTTGGCGAAGAGCACTCTGGTACCGAGGATCCATGGTTTGGCATACAGCCGTCCGTCGTAAGTCGCCATGCTGTAACCCTGGTACTGATTACTGTCCGCGGATAAGTTATCGGACAGGTCGCGCAAGTGACCGGCCACCGCAAACTGCGCGATCCAGTCGGAGCCGAGTTCCAGAACATCGGGGCCGGCGCCGGAGGCGAACGCAATCACGATTTTCTCGTGACCGTTGGCCCAGGTCAGATCGGTCAGCTTGACCTCGATGTCGGGATAGGCTTTTTCAAAATCGTCGACGATCGCCTGTATGGTGGGTTTTACGCTTGGGTCGGTCCAGAACTGCCACCATTCAACAGTGGTCTTGGCCAGCGCCTGAGAACCCAGCAAAGCGAAAAAGAGAAAGACGATCAAGTATATTCTTATCATAATTCCTCCAGTGTATCCAGTATCAACAGGTTGAAGGATAGGCGGTGGGCGGCGCTCGGTCAACGAAAAAATAGTTGACCGCGCCGTGACCTCACGGCTCCTTGCCGCTGTGCACCTATGTCACTTCATAGCCGCGATAGCCGCGACCGTCAGTGATCCCCAATGGTTCGATACGGCCCGCCTGCCGACCCTGATAGCCGCCCTGGTCGCAATTGTCATAGTGATTTATACAACCTATCATGGCTCGACGCGTGACAAGTTTACCGTTCGCCGTATCGCCGGGCTGGAGGCGGTGGAGGAGGCGATCGGCCGCGCCACCGAGATGGCGCGGCCGCTTTTGTACACGCCCGGTTGGGGGGGAGACATTCAGCGGCCGACCACTATCGCATCCATGAACATCCTCTCGCAGGTGGCGGCCAAGACGGCGCAGTACGATTGTCGGTTGGTCTATCCCACCCATGATCCGGTGATCATGGCAGTGGCGCAGGAGGTAGTGAAGTCGAGTTACCTGCATGCCGGCTATCCGGACCGATATCGACCCGATGATATTGCCTACGTAACATCGTCTCAGTTCGGATACGCGGCCGCCGTCGACGGTATGATTACCCGACTGAAGCCGGCCTCGATCTTCCTGCTGGGAACTTTTGAAGCCGAGTCGCTGATCCTGGCCGAAACCGGCAACAGCGTCGGTGCTATCCAGATCGCCGGCACCGACTCAACCATCCAGTTGGCGTTCTTTATCGTGGCCTGCGACTACACGCTGATCGGCGAAGAACTCTTCGCCGCCTCCGGCTATCTGTCGGGCGACCGCTCGATACTGGCTTCGGTGAGGGCGCAGGACATCATGAAAGTAATCATCGGACTGTTTCTCATAGTTGCAGGTGTTCTCGCCACTATCGGCGCCCTTTACGGAATGGCGCTGTCGGGTTGGTGGGGTTTCTGATGGATCGCAAGATTGCGCTGGTGGCTTGTTTTGCTTTCGGCGTGGTGATGTTCGCCCAGTACTTTTCCGCCCATCCGGTGGCGCATCAGGTCAACCAGGCGGTGCTGGAGTACTGGCAGATTATATTCGCGTTTGCTCTGGTTCTCGGTGTCGTCGGCTTCTGTCAAACTAATGTAACCCAAGTTCGCAAAGGTCACGACCGCCCTTATCGGATGGCGGCCCTGGCCGGGTTCGTGGCCATGCCGTTGCTGGCGACGTTCTGGGGCATTAAGGCCGGCAGCCCGTTTTTGTGGATGTTCGAAAATGTCCAGGCGCCGATGCAGTCCACGGTTTTTGCACTGTTGGCGTTTTTCGTCGCGTCGGCGTCGTTCCGCGGTTTCCGGGCGCGCTCGGTCCCTGCCACCATCCTGCTGGCCTCGGCGCTGCTGATTCTGCTCAGCCGCACTTGGATTCCCGGCTCGATGTCGAATTGGTTGCCCGACGCGGCCGATTGGATCCGTAACAACCCGTCGATGGCGGCCAGGCGAGCCATCCTGATCGGTATCGGCCTCGGCTCGCTGACCACGTCTCTGCGGGTGATCGTCGGCATCGAACGCACTTGGCTCGGTGGAGGGAAATAGTGCGGTTGCAAACGCGCCACTGGGTGTTCGCCAGCCTGTTTGTCCTGATCGCCGTGGTCATGGCCTCCGGTATCAGACTGTCCGTGCCGGTCTCGCCGGAGACGCAGAGAATGTATGATTTCATCGACAGCCTGCCGGCCGGCGCCGTCGTGCTGCTGTCGTTCGACCACGAGGCGTCGTCCCTGCCGGAGATCCAACCGATTACCCGAGCGCTGCTGCGTCATTGTTTCGAGCACGACCTCCGTCCGGTCGGACTGGCGCTGCTGGCGGAAGGAACCGCGATCGGGTACCGTCTCATGCAGACCACCGCCCGCGAGTATGGCAAGGAGTATGGCATCGATTACGCTTACCTCGGATTCAAACCCCAGTACGTGGCGGCCATCCTGTCGATGGGAGAATCGATCAGCGCCACTTTTCCCCAGGATTACCTGGGACGACCTTATGATAGCCTCGCCTTGCTGCACGGGGTAGAGAACTACGACGACGTCGCGGCCGTTCTGTCTATCGCCGACGGTTCATTCACCACCCACTGGATGGAATATGGTGGGCGCTATGGTGTGCCGGTCATCGCCGGCGTGACGGCCGCTATGGTCACCACCTACGACCCGTACCTGGCCTCAGGGCAGATGCAGGCCATGGTCGGCGGCTTGCGCGGAGCCGCCGAGTACGAGAAGCTGTTAGGCCGAAAGGGCGGGGGAGGGGCGCGCGGGATGCTGGCTCAGTCGGCGGCTCATCTCTACGTCATCCTGTTGATAATTCTCGGCAACGTCGCGTATTTCATCAAACGTCGGAGGAGTGCCTGATGGAGATCGGCGCCGTCATCGCCGGGCTGTTCACGCTAGCCATCCTGACGTTCCTTTACCGCGACAATCCGGTCTACAAGATGGCCGAGTCGTTGTTGATCGGCGTTTCCATAGGATACGTGCTGGTCATAACATGGTCCTCGACGCTGGTGGACCTGTTGTTCGAACCGCTGTTTGCGCAGGGCGCGCTTTCGTTGACCCTGCCGTTGCTGCTGGGATTGATGATGTTCTCCCGCTTCCATCACAGAATGTCATTTCTGTCGCGAATTCCCATTGCTGTCATGATCGGTTCCGGCGCCGGTGTGGCAATTCCCGCCATGCTGGAGCAGAGGACGTTGAAGCAGATGTCGGCCACCGTGATGCCGCTGCTGACGACTTCGGGCCGACCCGATCCGGCCGCCATCGTCATCCTGGCGGGTGTGCTCACCACTTTGTGCTATTTCTACTTCAGCCGCGAGCACAAGGGCATGCTGGGCGTTGCGGCCAAGATCGGCACTTACTTTCTGATGATCTTCTTCGGCACTACCTTCGGTTATACGGTGATGTCGCGCATGTCGACGTTCATCGGACGGATGGAGTTTCTGTTAACCGACTTCCTTCGCCTCACGGGCTGATGTTGCGGAGTCGGCCGTGAAATGTCCTGGATGCCGATCGACGAGGAAAGTGTTGAAACGAACGTTTCACAAACGGCGCAAATGGGTCTGCGGCAAGTGCGGCTACGTGCGGTTTCAACAGATCAAGAAAGTGATACCGGAAGACCCCACAGGCTCGTATTTTGGATTGGTGGTCGCAACCTGGCGCGCCCGGGTACGAGAATGAACGACATGATACCCCGAAAACAAACCACCGACGTCCGAGTCGGCACCTCCGGATACAGTTTCGAGGACTGGAAGGGACCGTTCTATCCTGACAAGACGGCCAAAGGGAAAATGCTCGATCATTACGTAAAGTTCTTTCGCACCGTTGAGATCAACTCAACCTACTACCGTATCCCGCATCCGGCGATCATGGCCAATGTCGTCAGGAAAGCGCCCGATGGCTTTGATTTCATGGTGAAAGTACCGCAGTCGTTCACCCATCGCCGCACTGATCTCGAGGCCGACCTTGCCGATTACCTGGAGGCCCTCAAACCTATGGCGGAATCGGGTAAGCTGGCCGGTTTGTTGGCGCAATTTCCCTACTCTTTCAGATTCGGCGTCGACGGTCTGGATTACCTGTCGTCCTGCCGCGAGGCGCTGCGCAACCACCGTCTGTTTGTGGAGTTTCGTCACGCATCCTGGGTCAACCGCGCTATGTACGACCGCCTGCGCTCGGAGGGCATCGGCTATGTCTCTGTCGACGAACCGCAGTTGCCCGGCCTACTGAAGCCTGATCTGTTCGCCACCACCGACACAGTTTATGTCCGTATGCACGGTCGCAACGTTGAGCAATGGTGGAAAGGCGGGCCGCTGCGCTACGACTACAGCTACTCCGAAGATGAACTGCGTGAGTGGAAGGGCAGAATCGACAAGCTCACGGCCAAGGGGAAAGCCGAGCGTGTGTACGTTTACTTCAACAACTGCCACCTCGGCCAGGCGGCCGGCAACGCCGTGGATTTCGCCGACATGTTTTATTGATCGTCAACTTTATTGGATGCTGTTTTGGGTTGATTCGCCTCTGCTGGTAACGTATAATGATTGTTCGATATGCTGCTGACGCTGGACAACATCTGCAAGAGCTTCGGCGATACGGTTGCCGTCGACAGACTGTCGTTGCACGTGCCGGAGGGTGCGATCTACGGGATTATCGGCCCCAACGGCGCCGGGAAGACCACTACTATCCGAATGATAATGAACATTACCGTTCCGGATTCGGGTCGGGTGCTGATCGACGGTCGACCGGCCGGGCGCGACTTCAAAAACCGGGTCGGTTACCTGCCGGAGGAGCGCGGTCTGTACAAGACGATGACGGCCACCGAGGTGCTGGTTTACATGGCGCAGTTGAAGGGTTGTGCGGCGCGCCAGGCGCAAAACCGGGCCGAACCGTGGCTTTCGCGGATGGGACTGCTTGACTACCGCGCGCGCAAAGTGCAGGAACTCTCCAAAGGGATGCAGCAGAAACTCCAGTTCATTACCACTGTTTTGCACGACCCCGATCTCATTATATTGGACGAGCTTTTCTCGGGACTCGATCCGCTGAACATCGAACTGATCAAGGACATTCTGCTGGAGTTCAAGCGGGCGGGCAAGACGATTCTCTTTTCGACCCATGTTATGGAGCAGGCCGAGAAACTATGCGATCACGTTTGCATGATATCGAAGGGACGAAAGGTCATCGACGGCCGTATGAAGGAGATCAAGGCTCAGTTCGGCAAGAACTCGGTGCAGATCGAATTGGACGGAGAGGGCGACTTCCTACGGAAACTGGACGGCGTGAAGAACGTGACGGAGTTTCCCAATTATATCGAACTGGAACTGGGCGGCGGCGTAGACAGCAACACCATCCTCAAACGGGTCGTCGACAAGGTAGCGGTGCGAAGCTTCACTCTGCATGAACCGTCACTGTACAACATCTTTATTAAGTTGGCCCGCGAAGAACCGCCGAGGGAAAGCGCCGGCGAGGGAGGGGATGGTGACTAAGTTCCTGGTCGTCTTCAAACGCGAGTATGCTCAGGTGGTGAAGAAGAAGTCGTTCATCGTCGGCCTGGTGTTGACGCCGCTATTGATGTCGGCTTTCGTTGTGCTGCCGGCGCTGTTGGCCTTCATGAAATCCGACCGCACCGAGCATTTGGCCGTCATCGACCAGACCGACCGCGCTCTCGGTGATCAGTTTGATGCCGCTTTGGACAGTTACAAGCTCAAGGACAACGAAGACACGCCGTACTACGCGATAGACCGCGTTTTCAAGATCGGTCCGGATGACCCTGCACGGTTCAAGGCCGTCGAGGATTCGCTGAGGCTTCTGGTGGACGGCAAAGAACTGAAGTACTTCCTGGTTTTGAAAGCTGATGCCGAACTGGTCGACAGCAGCCTGTATTTGGTCACCAACTCCGACAACTTCACGTCGATCCGTCGTTTCGAGCGCGAGCTGGCCAAACTACTGGCCTCAGTCCGGTTGCAAAGATCAGAGATAAACCTTTCGGTGGATTCCATTCTGGTCCTGACGCGGTCGCTCGACCTGTCCGTTCGCGACACCAAGGGGGAATCGATGCCGTTTGCGACCAAGTACTTCAGCGCTCTGGTGTTCGTGATGATCCTGTTCGGCACCATTCTCGGCTACGGCCAGATGGTCATGCGCTCGGTCATCGAGGAAAAGAACTCGCGCATCATGGAGGTGATGATCTCATCGGTCAGCCCCTTCCAACTGATGATGGGGAAGATCATGGGGCTGGGAGCCGCCACTTTGACGCAAGTGGCCGCCTGGTTTTGCATGGGGGCGATGCTGTTCTTGTTGCGCGGCGCCTTCAACATCGACGTCTCGATCGAGCGCATCGTTTTCAACCCAGCTATCATCATTTTTTTCATACTCTATCTGGTGTCCGGTTACTTGTTGTTCTCGACGTTGTTCGCCCTGGTGGGATCGATAGTGACTTCGGAGAAGGAAGCGCAGAGTCTGGTGGCGCCGATCACGATGATTCTGATTCTTCCCATGATCCTCGGCATCGCGGTGGTCCAGGATCCGAACTCCACGATGGCGCGTGTGCTCTCGTTGATTCCGTTTACGGCGCCTACAATGATGATGATGCGGTTGGTTTTCGTGACCCCCACTGTTACCGAATACTCACTCTTCGGCGGCATCGTCGGCGAGGCCCTGCTCGGATTCCTCTTGGTGGTTTTCACTTTCGCCGCCATGGTTTGGCTGACCGGGAGAGTATTCCGGATCGGCATTCTGATGTACGGCAAACGCCCGACCCTGCCGGAGATAATCAAGTGGGTAAAATACTGATGCGGGCGGTCGATATTCCCGATATGAGCAAACTGTGGGCCATCGGCAGGGGTTTCATCCTTACCGCGGCAGTCGTGCTGTTTTTCACCAACAGTCTCGGCTACCTCGAATCGGTCGGCGATTCTTCGGTGAAAGTCCTTAGCCAGGGTTACCATTTGGATTTCGACCATGTTCTCGACGGACCCAGGCTGAATGCCCGAGCCGCCCTTCTCGTCAACTATGAGAATGGCGAGGTGCTGTATTCCCGGAACGCCGACGAGGTTAGATCGATCGCCTCTATCAGCAAGCTGGTTACGGCCATGGTGGTGCTGGACAAAGGAATCAACCTTGAGCGCACCGAGAAGATCACCCCGGAGGACGCGCAACATTCATCACGTTCTCGGCTCCGGGTCGGCAGTGAGTTGGCATTGCGCGACCTGTTGTACGCCACCCTGGCCAGCTCGGACAACCGGGCCGCCCGCGCTCTGACCCGAGCCGTATCGGGGACGCCGGAACGGTTCACCGACGAGATGAACGCCAAGGTGCGCGAACTCGGTTTGACCCGGACTCACTTCTGCGAACCGACGGGATTGGATTCGGGCAATGTATCGACGGCGCGCGAGGTCGCCAAGCTGATTCACTACGCCTATGATTACGAACTGATCGCCGAGTTTACGGCTCAAAAGGAGCACCGCACTCGATTTCTTAATCGTAGGGAATACGCCCGCATGCTGCCAAACACCAACCGCCTCCTGTGGTCCCGATACGGCGTGCTGGCGGGCAAAACCGGCTATATCCAGGCCTCCGATTACTGCCTGACTTCCATCGTGACCAACGACAAAGGGGAGAGGCTGACGTTGGTACTGCTTGGCGTGCCGGGCGACCGGCTGCGCTTCAAGGAGGCGCGTCGTCTAATCGATTGGGGCTATCGCCAGGTATCATAATATTCGTTGGCAATTGTGCAGGCTGAGGCTATTTTATCACCTCCATGACCAAGACTGACTCCATACTAGTGGTCGGCGCAGGCTTCGTGGGGTTGGCTACGGCCGCCTTTCTGGCCAATAAGGGACACAGCGTCACGGTCGCCGAGAAGAACCGGTTCATCGTCGATTCCTTGAGAAAAGGCCTTCTGCACTTCCGTGAGCCAGAGTTGGCGAAGAAACTGAAAGCGGCTTTCCGCGCCCGTCACCTCGGGATATTGTCACCGTCAAAAGAACTCTTTCAGGAAGCAACCATCATTATCGTGGCCATCGACTCGGCCGACCGGAATACCTGGAAGATGAAACTGGCCGCCTTTGAACGGATGGCTGCCTGGATCGGCGGCGTGCCGCGTGGACAGCCCGCCGTGGTGGTGCTCAAATCGACCAACATTCTGGGTTTCGCGCGTCTTTTCCGTGAGATACTAGACAACACCCCCTACGGAAGCCAGGTGCAACTGGTGGTCAATCCCGAGTTCCTCAGAGAGGGTTTTGCTTACGCGGACACGGCTCATCCGTGGCGGGTAGTGGTGGGAGCCGACGACGGGAAAGCGCGGCGGCGCATGGTGCGGTTCTACAGGAGCATTTATCCCGACGCCGTTTCGATAATCGCCACTGACTGCGAGTCTGCGGAGTTGATCAAGCTGGGAGCCAATTTGTACCTGTCGCACCGGCTGGCTTTCATCCATGAAATCGCCGACTACGCGCGAATGCACAAGCTGGACTTGACCGCCGTGAAACAGGCAATCGGTCTTGACCCTCGTATCGGTCGACAATACTTCGAGCCGGGTCTGGGCTTCGGCGGTTCCTGTCTGCCCAAGGACTGCAATCTTATCAATTCGCGCGAATCTGAAACCGGCTTCACCTTTCACACCGCTCGGACGGCCCTCAAGATCAACGACCGCGTGCTCGACCAAGTCGTCGGCGCGTTGCATGCCCGGCTGGGTCGTCTGAAGGGCAAGAAAGTAGCCATACTGGGAGCGGCGTTCAAACCGGAAACCGATGACACGCGTGGCTCCCAAGCCGTCAGGCTGGCGCTGAAGCTGCGACGACGCAGCGCGACCGTCGCCGTGCACGAGCCGTATTTGAAAAAGGCCGACCGGATCGTGGAGGGAAACCTGCCGCTGGTTCCTGAAATAGATGAGGCGCTTAAGAACGCTCACGCCGTTATCATCGGCGCCGCGCATCGTCGCTTTCGAAGACTGCGACCGAACGCGGTGGCCGCCTTGGTGACAAACAGACTGGTCTGTGATCGGTTCGGCCTGCTCAATCGCGCGACTTGGGAGAAGCATGGGTTTGAGTTTGTTTAATCCGATAAAACACACTCCGGCCTGCGGCCACCCCTCTCAAGAGGGGACTATAATCATGTACCTTCCGGTGGCCCATCGCCTGGTAATTGCCAAAAACGCCCCGGTTGGCGTCATTGCGAGGAGTCCTGCGCCGCGCGAGACGACGCGGCAATCTCACTTCGCCGCAGCCAACCCAGAAGTAGGCTCGGATGATTGAGCAAATCCTCGTCACCGGTTCTTCCGGCGCCGTCGGCACGGCGTTGGTACAATGGCTCGACCAAGCAGGCTATGCCGTAACGCCGCTGGATATCCGACGATCGATCTGGGACGATAAGATCGACCGGCGCACGGTCATTCAGGATCTCAGGAAGCCGCTGGGCAGACTGCGACACAGGCCGGATTTGATCATCCACCTGGCCGCCAACGCCCGCGTGCACGACTCCGTCGTCCGTCCGAAGATGGCGCTGGACAACTACCTGATGGTTTACAACGCGCTCGAATACGCCCGCCACCAAGGTGTCAAGCGTCTGCTGTTTTCGTCATCGCGGGAGGTCTACGGTGAGTCGCGGTCGAATGTTCTCCGATGCGAGGATGACACGCATGTCTCCCGCCAGAAGGCGCCGTACACCGCCTCCAAGTTCGGCGCCGAAGCGCTGATCCATTCTTATCGCGACTGCTACGGAATCGAACCGGTGATTGCGCGGCTGTCAAACGTCTATGGCCGCTACGATGTTTCGGAGCGGGTCGTCCCGCTGTTCATGTATTACGCGCGGCGCAATCGCGAACTGTGCGTGTTCGGCAAAGAAAAGAAGCTCGACTTCACCTTCATCGATGACTGCACCGACGGCCTGGTGGGGATCGTCAAGCGTTTCGACCAAGTGGCCGGACTGACTTTCAATATTTCGCGCGGAAAAGGGGAGAGGCTGATCGATCTGGCGCGGATGGTTGTCGACGTTGTCGGTTCCTCTTCGAAGATCTCGTCCTCGGAAAAGCGGGTGGGGGAGATATCGTCGTTTGTGGGGGATATCTCGCTTGCTCGCAAGAAACTCGGCTATCGCCCTAAAATATCGCTGAAAGCCGGCCTTGAAAGAACCGCCGAGTGGTATTTCGAGGCGATGAAGCAACGCCGCATCTACGCCGCCCAGCGCCGCAACCTGGCGAGAAGAGGGTGGTTGTAGGCCGGCCTTGCGCTACGCACGTCCCGATTAGAGACGCACTCTACCCAGAGCGACAGCGGTTGGTGGAGTGCGAACATCAACATTGACACAGCACTCGTTTCGACATATCGTGATTAGAGCTAACGACAAAAGTCGGGCAGCTAAACATAAGCCCACCCGGTGGGCAGGGTACCCGTGTTTTGGAGGAGATAGCAATCATGCTACGTGACCTAAGAATCAGAAACTTCAAGTGCTGGAGTGATACGGGGATCATCAAGATGTCGCCAATAACACTACTCTTCGGCACGAATAGCTCCGGGAAGTCAAGTATTGGCCAATTCCTGATGATGCTCCGTCAAACAGTGGATTCACCTGATAGAAAGGCTGTTTTCTATACTGGTGGCAAGAATTCGGCTGTGCAGTTAGGTTCTTACCAAGACATGGTTTATCAGCGTGATTCAAGTGCAAGAATCAGTTTTGATTATACGTGGGATTTGGCAAGCCCCTTGAAGATCAAGGATCCCATCTCACTTAAGTCCTTCACTGGGACACAATTAGAGTTTGCGGCCGTTGCTGGCATGAAGGATGAAGGTGCGAATCTAATCCTGAACGAATTCAAATACATACTAAAAGATGATGAAGAAACCGCACTTAGTATTCGAATGGCTCTTCGCGAAACACTCAGTCCAGGATATGGGGTTGACGCAGAAAGCTACGCGCTCATACGCAACCCAGGTCGTGCATGGTATCCCAAAGCGCCGGTGCGCTTCTATGGGTTCCCAGATGAAGTAGTGGCTTATTATCAAAATGCAGCATTTGTACAAGAATTGAATCTCGTGCATGAAAACCTCTTTCGGTCGCTGTGTTATCTCGGTCCATTGCGTACAAAGGCTGAAAGGCTCTATTCCTGGACGGGAACCGAGCCTGAACAAGTAGGGTACTCCGGCGAAAACACAGTGGCCGCTATGCTTGCAGCCAAGGACCGCAAAATCAGTTTTGGCTACAAACAGAAAGCCAAACCTTTTCAACGGCTTATTGCTGAGGAGCTGACGAAAATGGGGTTGATAGAGAGGTTTCAGGTCAACGCCATTTCTAGTCAGCGGCAGGAATATGAAGTAAAGGTCAGCATAAAGGGGTCAGAAGATTGGGTTGATTTGCCGGATGTGGGATTTGGGGTTTCACAAGTACTCCCCGTACTCGCGCAGGGTTTCTATGCACCTCGTAATTCAATCATCATCATGGAGCAGCCTGAAATTCACCTACATCCATCAGCCCAGGCTGCTCTGGCCGATGTGATGATTGACGTGATAAGTTCACGAGAAGACGGTTCCGATAGGAACATCCAACTCATTATCGAAACGCATTCAGAACATTTCTTGAGACGGTTGCAGCGGCGGATAGCTGAAGGGGCTATCTCACCCGACAGAGTTTCGGCATATTTTTCAGATGTATCGAAGATGCCGGCGCGACTGGAGACCCTACAGATTGACCTGTTCGGCAATATTAGGAACTGGCCGGAGAACTTCTTTGGTGATGACATGGGAGACATAACAGCGCAAGCCAAAGCCGCGATGGAAAAAAGAATTAACCAAACTTCCGGTCATGCGGAAACTTCGAATGAATAGGCTCCCCAAGAAATGTCTAGTTGACTCCAATGTTCCCATAAATGCAAACAAGGCAATCAATCCAGAGAAAGTCCATGATGAATTGAGGGCGTGCGTACTTGCTTGCATCAAAGCCGTGGAACATGTCGTTGCAAATGGTGTGCTGGTTATCGATGATGGTGGCGAAATATTCGATGAATACCGCACTTGTCTCTCTTTGCGTGGTCAACCTGGTGTTGGCGATCTGTTTCTCAAGTGGGTTCACGACCATCAATGGATGGATGGTCGTTCAGTAGAACGCATCGCCATCACGCCAGATGGAGATTCCTACAGCGAGTTTCCCGATCACGCCGGACTCTCCAGTTTTGATATTTCTGACAGAAAATTCGTTGCTGTCGCCAAAAAGCACCCTGATGAGCCGCCGATACTGCAAGCCACTGACAGCAAATGGTGGGGCTTCAAAGATGTACTGAATGATGTCGGGATTTCAGTGACGTTCTTGTGCCCTGAGTATGTCAAAGCCAAGTACGAAAAGAAAGTGGGGGGATAACATACACTTTTCTCTAATCCCGCACCCTACCAAGAGCGAAGCGGCTGGTGCGTCCTGTACTAGGACAATTAGAGTGACACTTTAGCTGCGCCTTGGCTCAGCGCGCCCAGAGGTTGTACTTGAGGATGCACCAGATCGCCCGGAGGCCGTCGCGCCAGCCGATTTTCTTGCCTTCCTCGTAAGTCCGGCCGTAGTAGCTGATGCCGATTTCGTAAATGCGGACCCGCCGGCGGGCGATTTTGGCCGTGATCTCAGGTTCGAACCCGAAGCGGTGTTCCTTGATGTCGATCGACTGGATGATCTCCCGCCGGAAGATTTTGTAGCAGGTCTCCATGTCGGTTAGATTGATATTGGTGAACATGTTCGAGAGCAAGGTCAGCAGCCGGTTGCCGACATAATGCCAGAAATAGACCACCCGGTGGGGACCGCCGCCCTGAAAGCGCGAGCCGTAGACCACATCGGCCCGATCCGTCACAATCGGCTCGATCAGGGCCGGGTATTGGTTGGGATCGTACTCCAAGTCGGCGTCCTGGACCATCACGATATCGCCGGTAGCGGCAGCGAAGCCGGTCCTGAGAGCGTAGCCTTTGCCGTAGTTGCGATCCTGGTAGATGACCCGGTCAACTTGGCTTTTGATTTTGTTCTCGATCAGGTCGCGGGTGCCGTCGGTGGAGTAGTCGTCGACAATAATGATCTCCTTGTCATCGACCGGGGCGCTTTTTACCCGCTGGACGATCTCCCCGAGAGTGGAGAGTTCGTTGTAGACCGGTATGATGATGGAGAGCTTCATGTAGCGGCGGTATAATGTCCCATAAGATATATTATGTTAACTCGCACAACCAACCCCAACCAAATCCCGTTCAACCTCCCACGCGTTTGACCACCATGATCGGATGGATTTACGCTTTCTCAGGAATGGCATGGGTGGCTGTAACTGGTTGTAGAGAACGCGTAAAGACCTCTGGTATCCGCAGCTTTCAAAGGCCATCACTTGACCACGATGTTTAGGATGCGGCCTTTGACGAAAATCTTCTTGAGGATCTGCTTGCCTTGGGTGTGTGCCTGAATCTTGTGGCTGGCGAACGCAGCTTCTTCGACAGCCGCCTGGTCGGTGTCGGCAGGCACCATAACGGTGCCGCGCAGCCGGCCGTTGACCTGCACGGCTACCTCAATCTGATCACCCACGATGGCGTCGGGATCGTACACCGGCCAAGCCGACCGAAACACGGAATCATCGAATCCAACCTGATGCCAGAGTTCTTCGGCCAGGTGCGGCGCCAGCGGCGCGGCCAGTTGGATCGTTTTCAGCACGATGCAGTCATTGAGCCGATTGTCGCTGACCTGATGGGAATCGTAGTCACGCACCAGTTCCATGAGAGCCGCTATGGCCGTGTTAAACTGAAGCCTGAGAATGTCATCGCCGACTCGTTTGATGGTCTGGTTGAGTTTAACGAATATCTCGCGCTCGTAGCCGCTCATCTCGCCCTGGTTAAAGTGTTGCTTTAAGTCGGGCTGAGAGCCGCGATAGAACTCGGTGATCGGATACAGCCGGTTGTGCACGAATTTCTGCACCCCGACCATGGTCGAGCCGCTCCAGAGCACCTCTTTCTCGGTGGGTGCGGTAAAATACATGGCCAGCCGAGTAATGTCGATACCGTACTGATCCATCAGCGGCATCGGCGACACCGCGTTCCCCTTGGATTTGGACATCACGGCGCCCGCCTCGTCCATCACCATACCGAGACAGAACAACCGGGTGGCCGGTTCATCCCCTTGAAGCAGGCCCAGATCGCGCAGAAATTTGTGGAAGAACCGAAAGTAGATCAAGTGGCCGGTGGCGTGGGTGATGCCGCCGACATATAGATCGATGGGCAGCCATTGCGAGGCCTTATCCGGCTCGAAGATGGCCTGGTCGTTGTGCGGATCGGTGTAGCGGGTCTGATACCAGGACGAACAGACGTAGGTGTCCATCGTATCCGGATCGCGCTGAGCCTCTCCCCCACACTCGGGGCAGGACACATTCATATATTCAGGGACGTCGGCCAGGGGCGAGCGCCCTTTGGGCAGGAAGTTCTGGACGTCGGGCAACTCCACCGGCAGCTCAGATTCCGGCACCGGCGCCAAACCGCACTTGCCGCAGTGAATGATCGGTATAGGACAACCCCAGTAGCGTTGCCGCGAGATTAGCCAGTCCTTCAATTTGTAGTTTATTTTATGCCGCCCGAAACCTTGCTGCTCAGCATAGTCGGTGACGCTCTCGACCGCCTCGGCCCCGGCCAGACCGTCGAACCGGCCGGAGTTCACCATCACGCCGTAATCGGTAAAAGCGCCCGCCATGTCGGCAACCGCGAACTCCGTATCGGCGTCGGGTTGAATCACTACCTTAATGGGGATGTCGTATTTCTTGGCGAAGGCAAAATCGCGGCTGTCGTGGGCCGGGACCGCCATGACCGCACCGGTGCCGTAGCCGGCCAGGACGTAGTCGGCCACCCATAGCTGCACCCGCTCGCCGTTGTATGGGTTGACGGCGTATTGGCCGGTGAAAACGCCGTCCTTCTCGCCGGTCGCGGCGACCCGCTCGATTTCCGAACGCCGTAGCGCCGTCTCCCGATACTCGGCCACCCGCCGGGCATACTGCGGCTCCATATTAAGCCGCTCGACAATCTCCGACTCCGGCGCGATGGCCATGAAGGTGACGCCGTAGATCGTGTCCGGCCGCGTGGTGAAAATCGGCAGTTTCTCGCCGGTGTCCTCGATGGTGAAGTCGATCTCGGCTCCGTGCGAACGACCGATCCACTCGCGCTGCATCGTCTTTACGTTGTCCGGCCAGCCGGGGAGCCGGTCGAGGTCGTCCAGCAACTGATCGGCGTAGGCGGTGATCTTGAAGTACCACTGCACCTGGTCCTTTTTCTCCACCAGCGTGTCGCAGCGCTCGCAGCGGCCGTCTTTTACCTGTTCGTTAGCCAGCACCGTCTTGTCGGTAGGGCACCAGTTCACGAAGCCGCGCTTGCGGTAGGCCAGACCTTTTTTGAAAAGCTGGACAAACAGCCACTGCGTCCAGCGATAGTAGTCCGGCTCACTGGAGTTGACCTCGCGCGACCAGTCATACGAAATGGCCGCCCGCTGCAGAGTGGCGCGGGAGGTCTCGACATTCTGCCGGGTCCACTGGCGCGGGTGGATATTCCGCTCGATAGCGGCGCGCTCGGCCGGCAGACCGAAAGCGTCCCATCCGAACGGATGCAGCACCCCTTTCCCCTGCATCATCTGATAGCGCGCCACGGCGTCGCCGATGATGTAATTGCGAAAGTGACCCATGTGGATGTCGCCGGAGGGATAGGCGAACATCACCAGCATGTAGAACTTGTTGTCCGGATCCGGCCTCTCCGGCGCGGCATGCAGATTCTGTTGAAGCCAGATTTGCTGCCATTTGCTCTCAATGGACTTGAAATCGTAGCTGCGTTTCGGTTTGTCGACAGTGGCCACGGGGCGCATCCTTCGTCACGTTTCAATCATTGTCGGCCATATTAGCAAAAAGACGCACTCGGCGCAAGACATTAGTGGGGTCGCCGGCCGGCGTCGCCGTCAGCGGCCGCTGATGCGTCGCCAGAGCGACGTACCGGTCGAGAGACGGTTGGTGATGTTGCACTTGAGGCTCTCCAGCGAACAAAAAGGGCCATCCTCTACTTTCTGCAGAAAGGAGAACATAGTATCGAAGCCGTAAACGGGCAGCCGGCCGATCATGAGTGGTGAGTCGGTCGCTTTTGGGAAACGCATGGTCAGGCCGTAGCGATAACCGGCCGCGGCGGCGGCAGCCATGACAATACCGTTGACACGACCGAACGGATAGCTAAGTGAGAGCACAGGCGCTCCTACCATGTCCTCGAGCATTTTCTTGGGGCGCTCGAGTTCATCCTGCAACTCTCTCTCCACACACCGTGTCAAATCGACGTGACGGTGACCGTGGGCGCCGAACTCGACGCCGACCGCCGACAGGTCCCTGATCGCGGCTGCATCCAAATGTCTGGTGCATCGAAAAAGGGAGCTGTAGTCCCAATTGTTGTGGCCACCGAGATAGCCGGTAGGTACGAACAGGGTGGGCTTCAGTCCAAACCGATCGACGAGCCCCGGCAGGATGTCGCCGAGATGGGCGTAGCCGTCGTCAAACGTTACCGCCACACTTTTCGCCTCGGCCCGTGCAACACTCTCCCCCACCGACACCAAGCGATACCCGCGCGCTGTGACTTGTTCCAGCATTCTCGTCAGTCGCGCGGGTGAACAGTTGGTGGCGCCAAAGCTGAAGGACGGCTGCGATTTGTGGAAAGCAAGGATTACTCGGCGACCGGTCGGTCGCTGATCGACGTCAGGATCGCATTCGGGTGGCATGATCGAAGATACGGGCGTCGGCCGGTCCGAGCGTAGCGATAGCCAGTAGGGAATCGTCCAGCATGCGGTTGGCGATCTCGAGGATTCGGCTTGAAGTCACGCGGTCGACCTCGTTCATCGTCTGGTTGATCGTGACGCGCCTGCCCAGCATCAGTTCGTTACGGGCCAGTCGTGACATTCGAGCCGGGGTGGACTCCAGGCTCAGGCCGATCTGTCCCCGCACCTGGTTTTTGATCTTGTCCAGTTGGGCCGATGTCAGTCGTCGGTTTCGCACTTTCTTCAGTTCCCGTTCGACGATTGCGTACGCCTCCGCCAACCGCCGTTTGTCGGTCGCCATGTAGACGCCAAAGACGCCGGCCTCCCGGTAGGCGTCGTGAAAAGCGTATACGGAATAGGCCAGACCGCGGTCCTCGCGAATCTTCTGGAAAAGAACCGACGACATTCCTCCGCCCAGATGGGTCGTCAACAGGATAGCCGCCAGTTTCTCCCGGTCGGCAAAGGGCAAGCCGGGGTAGCCGACGCAGAAATGCGTCTGGCCGTTTTCGGACGGAGAGTGTTTGACCCTCACCGCGACCGGAGCGGTCACGAGCGGGGCGGGGTCGACAGCACCCGATTTGAACTGGAAATGTCTGCGGACCAGCCGGACCAGCCGATCGTGGTCCACGTTCCCGGCCGCCGCGATCACGATCGACTCCGAGCGGTAATGTCGCCGGATGTAGTCCACTACCTTGGCGCGTGACATGCTCAGAACGTTCTCTACGGATCCGAGAATCGGCTGCCCCAGCGCCTGACCGTCCCAGTAGGTCTGAGCGAAGAGATCGTGGATATAGTCCGACGGGTTCTCGTTTGCCTCCTTGATCTCTTCGCAGATGACCAGCTTCTCTTTCTTGAGGTTGGCCGGCGTGATGCCGGCGTGACAGCTTATGTCGGCCAGCACATCCACCGCCGTCGCCATGTGTTCGTCGACCACCCGGGCGTTGTAACAGGTTTGCTCGCGCGAGGTGAAGGCGTTGAGCGCGCCGCCCAATGATTCGAGCGAGGCGGCGATCTCTCCGGCCGACCGCCGGCGCGTGCCCTTGAACACCATATGTTCGATGAGATGTGTGATGCCGTTTTCGTCCGGCGCTTCGTTGCGCGAACCGACGTCTATCCAGATACCCAGGGCGATGGAACGGACCGAGGGTCTTCTCTCGGTGATGACTCTCAGTCCGTTCTTGAGTTTAGTTTTGCGAAAAGCCGGCATCCGGTTCCGACTCCGTCGTCGCCTCGCCGTTAGCGAGGTTTGCCGGCCCGGTCGCGATCACGCCGGTCCCGCGGACCCCGATCGCGCGAGCCGCGATTCCTGGGCCCGCCACGGTCCTGGTCCTCCTGGCCGCCGCCCTCCATGAGGGCCTTGCGCGAAAGGCGGATCTTGCCGTCGGCGTCGATGTTGATCACCTTGACATCGACTCGATCACCAACGTTGAGTACGTCCTCAACCTTCTCGATACGCGCATGGTCGATCTCGGAGATGTGCACGAGACCGTCGGTGCCCGGAATGATCTCCACAAACGCGCCGAAAGTAGTGGTGCGACGCACCACGCCGCTGTAGGTCTTGCCTATCTCGGCTTCCTCGGCCAAAGCCTGGACTCGTTCCATGGCCAGGCGACCGGCTTCGCCGTCGACCGAAGCGATCAGCACCGTGCCGTCGTCTTCGATATCGATCTTGGCGCCGGTCTCCTCGACGATGGCGCGAATGATCTTGCCGCCCGGGCCGATAACGTCGCCGATCTTGGACGGCGGTATCTTGATGCAGATGATGCGGGGTGCGAACTGAGAGAGTTGATCGCGGTGCTTCGGCAGGGTGGCGTTCATCCTGTCCAGAATGTGCAGGCGGGCGGTGCGCGCCTTCTGCAAAGCCTGACGTATCGTCTCAACGTCGAGACCGGCGATCTTGATATCCATCTGGATGGCTGTGACGCCCTCGGCCGTGCCGGTGACTTTGAAGTCCATATCGCCGAAGTGGTCCTCGTCCCCCAGGATGTCGGTCAGGATGACCACTTTGTCGTCCGACTTGATCAGGCCCATGGCGATACCGGCCACGGCCGACTTGATCGGCACTCCGGCGTCCATCAGGGCCAGCGAGCCGCCGCATACCGAAGCCATCGACGAGGAGCCGTTCGATTCCATGATGTCCGAAACCAACCTGACGGTGTAAGGGAAACCTGCTTCGCTGGGGATCACCGGAAAGAGGGCTCGCTCGGCCAAAGCGCCGTGGCCGACCTCGCGACGACTGGTGCCGCGAATCGGCTTAGTCTCGCCGGTCGAAAAGGGCGGGAAGTTGTAGTGGAGCATGTAGCTCTTAGTCGACTCACCGTCCAACTCGTCCAACCGCTGTTCGTCCATCTTGGTGCCGAGGGTCACCGCCACCAGCGCCTGGGTCTGGCCCCGCGTGAACACGGCCGAGCCATGAGCTCGCGGCAGGAAGCCCACGTCGCAGGTGATTTCACGGACTTCGTCCGCACGGCGGCCGTCGATACGCCGACCTTCCTTAACAACCATGTTGCGCATGGTAGCGGCATCGAGGTCATGGATGATTATCTTGATGTCGGCCTCGCCTTCCGGATACGCCTCGGCCAATGCTTCGACGATCTCGGTGGTCAGCTTCTTCTTTTCGTCGCGACGTTCGTCTTTATCGGCGATGCGATTGAAGGTGTCGAGCTTATCGCCCACCATCTCCTTGACTTTGGTCGTCAGTTCGTTATCCAGCTTCACCGGTGTGTACTGGAACGTCGGTCGCCCGCACATCTGTTTGAGTTCTTCGATTTTCTCGACGATCCTCTTGATGTGATCGTGGCCGAACATCAGCGCTTCAACCAGTTCCTCCTCGGGCACTTCGCGACCGCCACCTTCCACCATCGTGATGGCGTCGGCCGAACCGGCCAACACGATAAGTAGATCGCATTCGTCATACTGTTCAATCGTCGGATTAATGACTAGTTGTCCGTCCAGCCGTCCGACCCGCACTCCGGCGAGCGATTTGGCGGTCGGTATGTCGGATATCGCCAGCGCCGCACCGGTGCCGGTGAGGGCCATGACGTCGGTGTCGTTTTGCTGATCGTGCGAGACGACGAAATTGACGATCTGCGTTTCGCCGCGAAAATCGTCCGGGAACAAGGGGCGAATCGGCCGATCGATTATGCGCGCCGAGAGAATCTCCTTCTCCGACGGTCGGCCCTCCCGCTTGAAGAAGCCGCCGGGAATTTTGCCCGCGGCGTAGGACTTCTCGCGATACTCTACGGTCAGCGGGAAAAAGTCAAAGCCCGATTTCGGTTCGGTGTCGGCGCAGACGGTGGCGAGAACCATCGAATCGCCGTATCTGACGGTCACGGCGCCGTTGGCCTGCTTGGCCAACTTTCCGTGCTCGATGGTCATCACGCGACCGCCCAGTTCTAACTCTACACTATGAAGCATGTTTCAATCCTATACTCTTCCGTTTCAACTTAGCGGCGCAGGCCGAGGTCGGCAATCACCTGGCGGTAACTCTCGATATCCGAACGTTTGAGATAGTCCAGCAGTCGACGACGCTTACCGACCAGTTTCAACAGACCCAGCCTCGTGTGAAAGTCCTTCTTGTGCGACTGCATGTGTCCGGTCAAGTGGCCGATACGTTCTGTGAGAAGAGCTATCTGCACCTCCGGTGAGCCGGTATCCTTCTCATGCAGCCGGTGCTCAGAGACAATTTGAGCTTTCCGCTCTGGGGTCACTGACATTTTGTTTCTCCTTATCGATTATTCTCAAAACCTCTTTCTTGTCCAATCTTATTTGTTCGACCAACGCGACTGGGGAGTCAAATTTGCGGTTCGGACGCACGTAGCGGGTTGGATATACTACGAGTTCTTTGTCGTAAAGGTCGGCGTCGAAATCAAAAAGGTTCGCTTCCACCGTGATGCGGTCCTCGGGATTGAAGTGGTTGCGTCCGATGAACAGCATCCCTTCCCTGTATGCCTCCCCGAACTGAGCGCGACATGCATAGACGCCCTGAACGGGCAGCAGCTTGTGACGTCCGTAACGCACGTTGGCGGTGGGATAGCCCAGCTTGCGTCCCAGACCGATCCCCTTTTCCACCGTCCCCTGAATGACCAGCGGATGACCCAACAACTCGATAGCCCGGTCCAACATACCGCGTCTGAGAACCCAGCGGATTTGGGTCGATGAGACGCAGTCGCCGTCGTATTTGACGGGGTTTACCACGTCCACCTCGAAACCGAGCTCTTGACCGAGGCTCTTCAACTCGAGGATGCTGCCGCTGCGGTCTTTCCCGAAAGCATGGTCATAGCCGACGATCAACTTTGTCAGTCCGATACGCGACACCAGCACTTCTTCGACGAAATCGCGGGCGCTGAGATTCTGAAGTTCGGTGTTGAACTCAAGGACCAGCATGGTCCCATTGAAGTAGCGCCTCAACAGGCGTTCTTTCTCCTCCAAGGTCGTCAAGAGCAGCGGGGCGTCCTCGGGCGTGACCAGCATCCGCGGGTGGGGCTGAAACGTGATCAGCACCGCAGGATTGCCGCTTTTGTCCGCAGCCGTCGTCACCTGTCTGAGAATCGCCTGGTGTCCGAGGTGGACCCCGTCGAAGGTGCCGATGGTCACGACCACGCCGCGCTCACCCGGCGTCACGTAGTTTTCCAGTCCTCTTATCACTCGGAAACTCAATTCAACACCCGCATGTATTCAAACAAGCCTCTTCCGCCGGGGCGGCGAAAATCACGCGACGGCGCCTCAGCCGTGCCGACCGCCAGCACCGAGCCTTCTCCATTCTTCAGCAGCACCGTATCTCCAACCTCGAAGACGCCGTCGATGTACACAACATCGGCCTCGCTGAGGTCGCGGCCGTCGATTACACACCGGCTAAAATCATCGGTGACTCTGATAGCGGCGAAACCCAGCACCCGGTGGCAGGGCGGTAGTTCGTTCTCGAGTCGCCCCTCGTGGTGCAAGCGCTCGACCTGTTCGAGTGACCAACTGTCCCGTACATGCAAACCGCCGACCGCCTGGCGCACGAGACTCCACAGATAAGCTCCGCACCCGATGGCCTCACCCAGGTCGTGGGCCAGCGAACGAATGTAGGTGCCTTTGGAGCAAGTCACGGCCAGACGCAAGTGGGGACTTTCGTAACTAAGGAAGCGGAGTGACTCGATCTCCACTACGCGCGACGGCGGCGTAACGTCGGTTCCGCGGCGGGCGAGATCGTACAACCTCCGCCCCTCAACGCGCACGCTGGAGTACACCGGAACGCGTTGGCGGATTCTGCCTCGAAACCGCTGAAGCAGTTTTTCGATTCCGTCCTCTGTCAAACCGGCGGGCGGGCGGGGTGCTTCGCTGTCGTCGATGCCTTCGCGGTCAAAGGTAGTCGAGCGCTGTCCGATGACGATGTCGGCTTCATATGTCTTGTCCCACCCGGTCAGGAAACGCACGATCTTGGTGGCGTTGCCCAGACAAATCACCAGCAAACCCTCGGCCAGAGGGTCAAGGGTCCCGGTGTGGCCGATCCGTCGCTGATTGAGAATCCTGCGGAGCCGCTGCACCACGTCATGACTGGTCAACCCCAAAGGCTTGTTAATCAGCAGCACGCCGTTGTAGGTGTCAGGTCGTTTATTCATGGCCGTTCTCCACCAGCAAGCGCAGCACCTCAGCTTTGGCTTCCGACAGCGGCAGCGGCAACATGCAGCCGGCGGCGTTGAAGTGTCCGCCGCCGCCGTGGACGGCCGCCAGAGCCGCAACATTGATGCGATCTTTTGACCGCAATGATATCTTGGTGTGATTGTCGTCGATCTCACATACGAGAGCACCGGCCAGGACGCCTCTGTTGACCATCGTAAAGTCGACCAGTCCTTCGGTCTCCGACGGATGGGCGCCGGTCTCCTCGAGCATCCGACGGGTGAGGATGAGCAGGCAGATGCGTCCCTGATCGAAGAACTCGACTCCGTTGAGGACGCGGCCTACCAGCATGGTGGTGGTGGGCGGCAGATCGTAGTAAATCAGATCGCAGATCTTCTGTGTATCGGCGCCGGCGTCGATCAACTGACCGGCGATTTCCATCGTTCGAGGAGTGGTGTTGGTATAGCGAAACCGCCCGGTATCGGTCAGGATAGCGGCATAAAGATACTCCGCGATCACCGGCGAAATCTCATAGCCGACTCGCACGAAGTACTCATAAGCCATCTCGCCCACCGACGACGCCCCCGGGTCGATCCAGTTGACGTCGCCGAATTGGGTGTTGTCGCCATGATGATCGAGATTGACAATAGTCACGCCGTTCTTCAACAACCGCTGAATCCGACCGATGCGATCAAGCACCGGACATTCCAGGATCAGAGCGGTGTCGACGGAGAAATCACCGTCGATAGCACCCACCATCGGCACCTCGTTCACGCCCGCGAGGAACTTAAGCTTATCCGGTACGGCATCGTCTCGAAGCGGAAACACCGTCTTGCCGATATCGCGCAGGTAGGCGGCAAACGCCAACTGAGTGCCCAGAGCGTCACCGTCGGGATTCACGTGGCCGGCTATCAGGATGCGTCGACTGTGCTGAAACCGTCGTCTGACCTCTTCCATCGGTCCGGCCTGGTCGGCATGGTTGCTATGAGTTCGCTTTTCCACTCTTGATCTCGTTGAGCAATTGTTCAATCCTGATACCTTCTTCGACCGACGGGTCATACTTGAACCGAAACTCCGGCACGTGACGCATGCGCATCTGTTGCCCGATCAGGTGGCGGATCCGCTTGCCGTCACGCCCGAACAGATCCTCTACCGCTTTTCGGTCGGCGTCGGAACCCAGGACCGAGTAGTAGACGGCGGCGTAGCGAAGGTCCGCCGACAAACGCACGTGCGTAAACGTCACCATGCCCTTGACTTCGCCGCTGAGTTCTCCCTCGAACAATCGGGACACTGCCCGCAAAATCTCCTCGCCCACTCTGTCGGCGCGCCGGTACTGCTTCATACTCAGTAGGTCTCCATCCGGTAATCGGCCAGCATCACCTGAGGGTCCGCTGCGACTCTGTTCACCAGTTTGGTCATCACTTGATGGCCAAACTTGCTGCTGTTCGACACCACGGCGCTTCCCACCAGCGCCCGTCGGGGCGAATCGTTGGCTCCTACCTCGGCGATGGAGACATTGAAGTCGTTGCGCAACCGGGTCAGAAGCGACTTGAGGATGCGCCGCTTTTCCTTCAGTGATCCGACCGGAGGAAGCTCCAGTTGCATGGTTAGAACAACCGTAACCACGTAGAGAACCTAGGCTATAATGTCCGCGCCGTTTCGACGACCTCATAGGCTTCTATGACGTCCCCTACTTTCAGATCGTTGAAGTTCTCCACGCCGATGCCGCACTCGAAGCCTTCCTTGACCTCGCGGGCGTCATCCTTGAAGCGTTTCAAGGAGCCAAGCTGGCCGCTGAAGATTACCTTGCCGTCGCGCACGACCTGGATGCGGTCCCTGCGACTGATGCGGCCTTCCTTGACAAAGCTGCCGGCGATGACACCGACCTTCGGAATCTTGAACAAGTCGCGAACCTCGGCGGCGCCCACGAAGTTCTCCGAGACACTCGGAGCCAGAAGGCCTTCAAGCGCTCTGCGGACGTCCTCCTCGACTTCGTAGATGACGTCGTACAGGCGAACATCGACGTGCTCGCGGCGCGCCACCTCGCGGGCGCGCGAGTCAGGGGCGACCTGGAAACCAATGATGATGGCGTCGGATGCGGCCGCCAGAAGAACGTCGGATTCGGTGATAGAACCGACGCCGCGGTGAATAATGTGGGCCTTAACCTCTTCCGAGACGATTCGTCCCAGGGTATCGGAGAGCACTTCCACCGATCCATCGACGTCCCCCTTAATGATCAGGCGCACCTCTTTGATCTGGCCTTCCTTGATACGTTCAAATACTTTGTCCAGCGTGGTACGGCCGTGGGTCAGTCTGACCTCCTGCTCTCGACGGATTTGGCTGCGCTTGAGCGTTATCTCTTTCGCTTCCTGGTCGTTTCTTACCACGATGAAGCTGTCGCCGGCCTGAGCCACGCCGCCCAAACCGGTGATTTGCGCCGGCATCGAGGGGGTTGCTATTTCGAGCGCTTGATCCCGATCGTTGGTCAGCGTCCGTACCCGCCCACTGACGGTACCGGCGACGACGGAGTCGCCTATGCCACACTCACCTCTCTGGATCAGCACGGTGATCACGGGGCCGCGACCCTTCTCAAGTTTGGCGTCGACGACCGTGCCCTGTCCACGTATGGTCGGATCGGCTTTCAAGTCCATCAATTCCGACTGAAGCAGGATCATCTCCAACAATCTGTCGATGCCCTCGCCGGTTTTGGCCGAGACGTCGACCATAATCGTCTTGCCGCCCCACTCCTCGGGCACCAGATTGTGTTCGGTCAGCCTGGTGCGGATACCTTGCGGATCGGCCGTCGGTTTGTCGATTTTGTTGACGGCCACGATAATCGGCACGTTGGCCGCTCTGGCGTGGTCGATAGCCTCAATCGTCTGCGGACGGACGCCGTCATCGGCCGCCACCACCAGCACGACGATGTCGGTGAGGTGGGCGCCGCGCGCCCGCATAGCCGTAAAAGCCTCGTGGCCGGGCGTATCAAGAAAAGTGATGGAGCCGCGATCCATCTCCACCTGGTAGGCCCCGATATGCTGAGTGATGGCGCCGGCCTCACCGGCCGCCACGTTGGTCTTGCGGACGTAATCCAGCAGCGAGGTCTTTCCGTGGTCGACGTGACCCATCACGGTCACCACCGGCGCCCGCACCTGGAGGTTCTCCTGGCTTTCAAGCTCGCGGGCGGCGTCGCCGATTTCGGCGACCGGAGCCACCTCGAACCCGAATTCCGAAGCCACCATTTCAATCGTGTCCATATCGAGACGTTGGTTGATGGTGGCCATCATACCCAAATCGAACAGCTTGGCGATGACCTCGGCGGGTTTGCGATCCATCAGTTTGGCCACCTCCGCCACCGAAATGAATTCGTTGATTTCGATGACGTTTTCGGCGCCGAGGTCGATGCCGGCGGCGTCGCCGGAGCCACGATGATATCGCTTGCGCCCCTTGACGCCGCTGAGTCCGGCCATAGTAGCTCGGAAACTCTTGGCCACTTCAGCCTTGTCGACGGTGCGACGGTCTTTTTTGCGACGGCGTTCCTTGCGCTTCTGTTTCTTTTCGGACTTGCGCATCAAGCGGGCGACGCTGGAGGTGGTGTCGTCGACCTTGATCCCTCCGATCGTCGTGATCGACTTGCTGACAGCCTCGCGCACCTGCTGGCGGTGATCCATCTCCTTCTTGGCCTCTTTTTTCTCCTCGGCGAACTTGTTCTTCACCGCGGCGATCATCTCGGGAGTAGCCACCGACATATGCGATTTTGGCGTGAATTTCAAATCCCGGACAACCTTCAGCATCGCCGCCGAGGAGATCTTGTACTCCTTGGCCAGTTGATGAATTCTCAGTGATCCCTCGACCATCCGCCAACTACCTCCACCATGTGTGACTGGAACAGGACACGTCAGTCATCGATATTTCTTCTCACCCGTACAGCCGACTCGTCCTCGTCCTCAACGTCCACCAGCGAAGGCGCCAGGGCCTCGGGGACATCGTCGACTTCGGTGACGAACTCGGTATCGTCTTCAAAAACGTCTTCGGCGGTCAGCGGCGCCTCTTCGGCTTTCTCCGCCGTCTTGGCCTTGGCCGCTTCCTTGGCCTTGCGCTCGTATTCTCTCTCAAGCTCCTTCACGAAGACCTTGGCCTTTTCAATCAAAGTCTCGGCCGTCTTTTCGCCTATACCGGGTATTTTGACGAGCGTTTCAATCTGGGCGGCGGCCAACCGCTGCACCGAACCGATATCGGCCTGGGCCAGACGTTCCTCGATTTTGGCGCCGATCCCCTCGAGTTGACCGACCGGCACCAGCATCTCGGCCTCGCGCCGCTGGGTTTCGTTGTATTCGGTCTCCGAGAGAATGTTGACCTTCCAGCCGGTGAGCTTGGAGGCCAGACGAGCGTTCTGACCGTTGCGACCGATGGCCAGGGAGAGCTTCTCATCCTCGACCGCCACCGTCATCTTGCCTTCCAGTTCGAAGACCTGGATGTTCACCACCTTGGCCGGCGCCAGGGCGCGGGCCACGAAGACCTCGGAGTTAGAGGAGTACGGCACGATGTCGATGCGTTCATTGTTGAGCTCGCGGACGATCGATTGCACGCGCACGCCTTTGATCCCGACACAGGCGCCCACCGGGTCGATGCGCTCATCGGAGGAGTAGACGGCCACCTTGGCCCGCTCCCCCGGCTCCCGGGCGAGGGCGCGAATCTCGATCACCTTCTCGTAAATCTCCGGAACCTCCAGCGCAAACAGCGCGCGCAGGAACTCGTTGTTGACACGTGAGAGAATGATTTGCGGTCCCCGAGTTTCGCGCTGCACGTCGAGAATGTAGGCCCGGACGCGATCCCCTTGACGGAACTTCTCGCGCGGAATCTGCTCTTTGATCGGCAGCACGCCCTCGGCTCGACCCAGATTGACGATGACGCTGCCCTTGTCGATCTGCTGCACGACACCGGAAACCAAGGTGCCTACTTTGTCCACAAACTCCTCGTAGACGCGATCGCGCTCCGCCTCCCGCACCTTCTGCACCAGCGTCTGCTTAGCCGAGGCGATAGCGTTGCGCCCGAACTCAGTTTCATAATCGATGTAAATGTCGATCTCGTCCCCGACCTCGGCCTCGGCGTCGATCTCCCTGGCCTCGCCCAGGGATACTTCCGTATTGCGGTCGGAGGCTTCCTCGACCACTTTCTTGGTGGCGATCATCAACAGATCGTTGGCCTTACGGTCGAACTTGAAGGTGATGTTATCGACGTAGCTGTATTTCTTCTTGGCGGCCGCCAGCAAGCTGGCCTGGAGAGTCTCCAAGACCGAATCGAAGTCGAGGTTTTTCTCTCTGGCGATAAGTGTAATCGCCTCTACCATATCAAACGGCATTAGAACATTCTCCGTCAGAACACGATTTTCGCCTGTTTAATTTCTGCGAGCCCGAGGCTGAGCACGCCGGACTCGTCCTTCAACTCTATCTGTTCGTCGCCGGCGGCGACGATTTCACCTTTAAGCTTCTTCCGACCCGTCTCGACAAACTCGAGTTGCACCGTCTCCCCCACCCGATACTTGAAATCACGTGCCGTCTTGAGGGGTCGGTCGAGGCCGGGGGAAGAGACTTCTAATGTATAACCGGAACTGAGCAGATCGGTTCCACCAATCAGGTCGCCCACCAGCCGGGACAGGCGGGCGCACTCGTCTATGGAGGCGCCATGCGAGGAATAGACGAACAACCGCAACGTGGTGGCGGACTTGTATCGCGACAGGATCACGTCGGCCAATTCGGCGCCTTCATCGGCCAGGGGTTGCTCTATCAACTCGATTATTCGTTCCTTCAGTTCGTCAGCCATATTCGCTCACATTATTAAGGTGGGTGCGAACCCACCAGAACCTAAAAATATACCGCCCAACCCATTCTAAAGCAACAACTTTATGTCCTATTTAAGACCGGCCAGCGCTTTTTTCGCCTCACCGAGAACCCGATCCGTCTCCACCCTGATCGGTGAAGCGCTATACCCCACAGAGAGTTCCACTTTACCTTCGACGAGCGACTTGTCTCCGATTACGACTCGGACCGGAATCCCGAGCAAATCGGCGTCGTGAAACTTGACCCCGGGGCGCAGCGGGCGGTCATCGAGCAATACGTCAGTTCCTGAGTCTTCGAGTTGAGCGCAGATATCGGTCGCCAGCGTCGTTTGCCTGTCATTGTCGCAGTTCAACGGCATCACTTCGACTGCGAAGGGGGCCAGCGCGGGCGGCCAGATCAGGCGGTCATGGTGGTGGCGGCTTTCGAGGACGGTCTGGATAGTGCGCGAAAGACCGATCCCGCCGGTGCTCAATATCATCGGCTGATCCGAACTATCGGCAGTGCTGATAAGCGCTCCGAGCGCTTCCGGGATCGAACTGCCGAGACTCACGACGTTGCCGACCAACAGACCGAGACGGGCGCGCAGCCCGCCCCGGCAATTCGGGCAGCGGTCACCCTCGCGGGCCAGGGTGATATCGGCGATCTGGGTCGGTGTGAAGTCGCGGCCGGGGTTGACATTTACAGAATGCCGGTCGGCCTGGTTGGCCCCCACCACGAAGTTGCCCAGAGCCACAACCAGGGGGTCGGCGATGATCGGTATCTTCAGCCCAACCGGTCCGGCAAAACCGACCGGTGCGCCGATGGCCTCGGCCACCTGTGCGGCGCCAGCCAACTCCAGACTGCCGGCCCCGGTCGCCGCCGCCAGCTTGGCGGGGCTGACGTCGCGGTCGCCGCGGATCAGGGCGGCTATCGGGGCGCCGTCGGCCATATAGAGCAAGGTCTTGACTACCCGGGTCGGTTCGACATTTAGGAAAGAAGTGATCTGTTCTATCGTAGTCGCACTTGGAGTGTCCACTGTCTCCAGGGGGAGTAGCGGTGTCGGTGCTTGGGCATCACGTGGGTCGGCAAAGGCGGCTGCTTCGGCGTTCGCCTCAAAGTCGCCATGCTCGCATACCACCACCGTCTCTTCGCCGGCGCTGGAGTCCAGCGGGGCAATGAAATCGACACCATCGGCTTCGACCGCACCCCTCGGTCCGGGTACCGCCGGCGCCATCATGACCTCAAGGCCGATTCGCTCGAAAACTCGCCGACACGCCTCGCCGATCCGGCGCACCGACTCGCGGCCGGCTTCCTGGTCGGCATCGAAACCGTGCAGGTCGGCCATGAGGAACTCCCGCAAGCGCATCAGACCGAAGCGGGTTCGAAGCTCATCCCGAAACTTCGGCCCGACCTGGTACAGCCTCAGCGGCAGTTGTCGATAGCTGCGCACCTCACCGGCGACCAGCGAAGTAATCACTTCCTCATGACTGCCGCAGAGAACGAAGTCATGACCGCGTCGGTCCCGCAGGCGCATCTGGTCGGCCCCCAACGGGCCGGCCCGACCGGACCGTTGCCATAGTTCCGACGGACACAGAAGAGGCATACCTATCTCGCGGGCGCCGGTACGGTCGAACTCCTCGCGGACGATTCGCACCAGTTTGGCGATCACACGTTGCATCAGCGGTAGGGCGTAATAGTGACCCGGCGCCAGCTTGCGGATGTAGCCGCCGCGCAGCAGGAACTGGTGCGAATCAAGTTCGGCTTCCGACTGCTTGTCGCGCAGGGTGGGGATGTACAGTTCGCTCCAACGCATTAGGTAACTCTCCGCATATGTTGGTAGTAGGTCGAAACCCCGGTGGTTTCGACACCGACAGACCTGTTTTTCGGGTATCACATATGCAACTCATTGTCATTCCGGCGAAAGCCGGAATCCAGCCTCTTGAATACGGACATGGATTCCTGCTTGCGCAGGAATGACGGTTCATTTTCTGACCGCCTCGGGTCGAAACCAAAAATAGCAAGCCGACAAGGGCGGGCACAACCAAAAAAGGCGGCAAGCCGCCTCTCGGCACAATGTGCACGGCAGATGTCCATATCTGCCGCGCCGTTACGTTGACCGACCGGGCCGGTTTTTTGAAAGGCGTGTGGGCGAATACAACGCCCACGAGCCGCCTCCCGGTGCCAGGTCCACCTGATTTAACCCTTGCGCAAAAGCGTCAGTTCGATTATCTAATGCCTGGCGATTGCCCCCGTGGTGTAATGGATAACGCGTCGGCCTCCGGAGCCGTAAATCCAGGTTCGATTCCTGGCGGGGGTATTCTGTCATTTGACACACGGTGAACGACATGTCACCTCAGATTCGGGCCGCCCCATCAGCTGTTTGAGGAAGAGTAAGCATTAACAAAAGGAGGTAACGATGATACGGCGAATAAAGGGAGTAGAAGCGGTTGTGCTTTCAACTCTACTCAGTTTGTCAAGCGTGCATCCACAGGGTCTATCAGAGGGCATGGATCAAGGTTGGCTGAAGTCACTGATTTCAATAGAGGTGGCCAAAGACACTGGATCGGCAACATCGATTGGATCGGGATTCTTGGTCCGTACCGCCGATTCTCACACCGTTCTGGTCACGGCGAAACACGTGGTTATGAAAGGAGAAGACTCACTCAGGCAGGACCTTGCATATCGTCTGAATGATACAAATGGGACGAGTTATCTTCTGACAGATGTTGAAATGCGTAAGATCGCTGGTGAGTGGTTCTTCTCGCCTTCTCACGATGTTGCTCTGCGACTTATTGGCTTTAGGGAGGGAACTGACATAATCGTCATCCCTACTGACAGGCTCCTGAGAAAAGACACGCTTAAACCAGGTGCGCCAATACTGATACCAGGTTTCCCCTTAGGTTTACGTTCCAAGGAGCACGCCGATCCAATCGTGAGAGCTGGCGTTGTCGCGCGGATTGATCCTGACGTTATCATTGTCGACGCAATGTGCTTTCCTGGCAATAGTGGAAGCCCAGTTGTCTATTTCCCCACGGTGAAGCTCGGTGCTGGCCTTGGTTCTCCGTTCATCAATGAAGAAAGAGTCATCGGTGTCGTTTCCCAAGCGATCTCGTTTAGACAGGAGGCCGTCAGCAAAGATACTGGCAGAACTCGAGTAGACTTTGAAGACAATGCTGGACTCTGCACAGTAGTGCCAGCGGATTACATTCTGGACTTGTTAAACAGCGAGGGTTTTAAGAAACTGGACAGCTCACTGAAGTAGATGTGTCGGCTAAGCACGAGATTCATCTGGGATCTGAGTTCTTTGACGCTGAGATGCAGTGAACAGCTGCCGGCATCAGTACTCTCTTTCAATGAGAATTCGATTCTGACGGTTCGCGAATCGTTCAGATCGGGGTGTTCCGCTGGGAGATCACTGGAGACTTCTCAACAAGGCTCTTTGACTGAGAACCCCGTTATGGACTGCCTAAGGCTTCGCCTTCAGGTTGTTCGGGGGCGCTATCACTACGCTGACTTTGTGCCTCCCCTCCCCCGCGCCGGCCGAACTTGACAAAGCTGAACATCTCACCCAGCACGTCCGGGAAAAACACCAGCCACAAAACCAACGGCATGGCGTCGTTGACCAAGTACACCGGGACGATAAGGCGTAGGGCCTTCTCTGACATGGCGTATGACTTGTATATAAAATAGACGGCAACGGACATGAGGATGTGTAACAGGACTATTATTGCCAAGCCCGCGATAAGAGCGACTAGGAATCGCTGCCATCGCCTCACAATCCCTGGCGTGGCGATAAGCAGAGCCACGAACGGCACGAGATTAGTGAAATGCTCGGCCAACAAATACAGGTGCCATTGGGTGACCCCCAGCAATTCGAAAACTGGGTATGCTATTGGTTGGATCAGATCCGGATAGCTGCGCTGGAAACGGTCAAACCAGAACCAGCCCAGAATCAGCGTAGCGGGCAGCAGCTTAAGAAGAAACAGCCACAGGCTTCTTTTCACGGTACACCACCAGATACAACCAGCCGACCCAAACCGACCCGATCATGATTATCAGCGTCCCTTGCCAGAAGTAGAGGTGCATGAAGTTGAACGCTGCCGGCCAGTAGGCTCCTACCACGATCAAGAGCGTTATGCGCACGACGTTGAACAGGTATATAGCGGGCAGTCCGATTAATAGTCCGAGTAGCTTCTTGCGGATGGTCGTGGCGAAGGAGAGCACGGCGGCGAGGTAGATGACCATCTCCAACAGGCCGGTGCATTCGTCGATGATCTCCACCATAAAGCCGTCAAAGGCGCACTGGGCGCCCTGATACCAAACGTCATCCGAGAACACCGAGAGGATGAGGCCGCATATACTCGCCGTGGCCTTCATCAGAGGCGCCAGACGGTCGTGATAGCTGGCCGTCACGTGCGCATAGAGGGCGCCGACGACAGATAGACCGAGCAGAAACAGGATAATGAACCTGACGACGGGTGAGAGTTTACGAACTGGCTTCTTCGACGGCGCGGATGATGAGTCGTTAGCGCTCGGTTGATCGGAGTCATGTTGTGCAAACATCCGGCTAAGCTAATAGAAAGACGTCAGCGGGGCAACCGGAAAAAACACGGGGATGCCTTCGGCTACCGACAACCCTGGCAGGGCGAGGATACCGATGTGGTTCAGAAGATGTAGGTCAGCACCACGACCAACCAGATGATGACCACGGCCAGGTTCCCGGCCCAGCGACCGCTGCCGACGAACATAGCGACAGCCGAGAACACCAGCGCAATCCCCAGCCGTGCGGTCCATTTGGACAGGTGAGATATGTCATATGCATCCCCAAGCAACAACAGCCCGGCCAGAAGCAGGGCCACCCAGACCAGCCAGTACGGTTCGCCGGCGGTCGACGACTTGTTATTCCCCACGATCGTACTCCTTCAGAAAATGCTCGAAACCTTCAACGATACCCTCAGCTACCCTCTTGCGAAACTTCTCCGTCTTGAGCATGGCCTCCTGCTCCGGCAGAATGATGAAAGCGCATTCGACCAACACGGCCGGGTACTGGGTGGGGCGATTGACGGCCAGGTTGCCGTGATACAAGCCGTAATCGTTAAGGCCGGTCGCCTCCAACAGTGATTTCTGAATCGAGCGCGCCAGATCCATTGAATGGAGATGGTAGTAGTAGGTGGAACTGCCGTTGTTGGTGAAAGGATTCACGCCGTCGGGCAGGGCGTTGTTGTGTATAGAAACAAACAGGTCGGCGTCGTTGGCCCTGGCGACGCCCGGTCGATCGTACAACGGTACGTGGCGGTCATCCTGACGCGTCATTACTACCTTGGCACCGCGCCGCCGCAGTTCCTTCTTCAGCACCCGGGCCAGTTCCAGATTGGCTTCAGCTTCGGTGTAGCCAGTGGGTCCGATGGCGCCGGGGTCGCGCGAGTGGCCCGGATCGATTACGATAGTCTTGCCGCGAATACGACCGACGTCGGCCGGTGCGCGATTGAGACGGAACCAGAAAGTACTACCGCTGTAATAGCTGTCATATCCCCAGATATCGCGGGTCAGCGCCAGCTTCAGTTCGTAAAGATCCGGCTCCGGCTGCGACCAGGCGGCCAAATCGATCAGACTGTCGGAGAAATCGTAACGTATCCAGTCGGTGTTGCTGGTCACGCCGAACAGTTGGATGCGGATAGTGCGACGGTCGTCCTCGATAATGCGAAAGGGATGCTTCCCGTTCAGAGGGAACTCTACCAGCACGTGATCGGCGGCGGAGTGAGTGCGAATGGACGACAGGTACGAGCGCGGCGGCATGACGCCCTTAGGCAGTTCTTCCACCGACTGGCGCGCCACCCATCCGAACTGCGTCTGTGACAGGCGCAGGCGATACCAATCACCCTCGGCCGATACAACCGTCGCCTCCACTCCCTCAGGCTGGAATATGGACAGGTAGCCCTTTCGCGGACCGTGCCGGATAATCTGCACCGAATCAGCAAACCTCACCGTAAACGGATAACGCGGGTGGTTGAGAGTGACCCGATAGGAACTTTGCTTCTTGATGGCGCCAAGTTCCAGCCAATTCATGTACCGGTGAAGTTCCAACGCCGAGACATCGGCCAGCCAACGGGTCGCGATCGCTTCGCGGGAAGGGGGCGCCAGGTGGTAACGAATATGGACAGTCTCGGCGCGGGCGGAGTCGGGAACGGAGAAGAACCCGGTATAGATACCTCGCACCAGCAGCGACTCGGGCACTGCGCCGGCGCCGAACACCGCCTCACCCCAGTATGCTTGCCGGCGCGGTGGTGACTCCGCCATCGGCATAGAATCAACCACGCCGTCTATCGAGAACCAGGCTCGACAGTTCGGCGAGCCTCGAAAGGCCACCGTTAACCTGTCTCTTGTGTTAAGTTCAAGATCACCGGTCGGTGGGTCATAATCACCGACAATCGTCAGCGTATCGGCATCGACCTCAGCCAGCGGCTCGGACACGAATACGGTCAGGCTCTTCGACAGCCGCACCGAATATGGCGGCAGCGGTCGGCTATATGGGGACTTGATCCGTGACTGGTAATCCGGTTCCCGGCCGATCAGGAAGGCGTCGAGTTGAAAGGCGAAGGCCCCCGGCTGAATAGGGAGGAATCCGATAAACCCGCCGTCCTCGTGCACCGCCACCGGCTGTCCGTTGATCTCCAGTCGATACGACCACTCCCCTCGCGTGGGGGGCACGCGGCCGAGGATAAACGTGGAATCGACGGCGGCTATGCGTTGGTCGGGCTTGGGGTAGATTACGACGATTTCGTCTCGGGGGGGAGCGGCGACCACGGAAGCGGACAGCGCCGACGCTACCGTACCGAGCAGCAGTGTCAGATCGGTCGCGAACCGTCTAGCTGCTGATGTATTTCTGGACCACATCGCGTCTTAGTTTCGGGCCGCCGATAATCTCCCGGTCGACCCGAATCGACTCCTTGTCAAAACTAATCCCTCGTGCGATGTCATCTTCCAACAGGAGAGGGCCGTCGAGGTCGAAATAGTCGGCCAGCGACGACATATACACCGACTGAGCGATGCCCACCGAAGACTCAACCATGCAACCGAGCATGACTTTCTTGCCGTCCCGGCGCGCCCGCGCCGCCAGCGCCATCGACGGGAGAATGCCGCCGCACTTTTCCATCTTGATGTTGATGCCGTCGATGTGCTCCGAGTGCTGCTGGTAGTCTTCCAGCGAATTAAGACCCTCATCCATGATGAGTTCAACCTGTTCGTTCTTCCCTTTGAGATGCCGCCACTCATCGACAAACTCGCTGCTGGTCGGCTGCTCGATCACGGTCACGCCGTTGCCGGCCAGATAATAGATCATCTCTTCGGCCTTGGCGCACGACCAGCCGGCGTTGGCGTCGACGCGAATCTCTTTGTCCTTGATCTCCGCCAGCGCCTCGAGCAGCATGACGTCCTGCTCGTGTCCCATCTTCACTTTAATAATCGGGAAAAGCGAGTCAGTGATATCTTTAATCATTTCGGCCGTGTCCGAAATGGCGATGGTGAATGAACTGTTAATGCCGATCGGCGTGCTCAGTCCGAGAACCTCCCACGGATAGCGCCGTGTCTCGCCCGAGACGTAATTGAGCACCATCCCCATCAGGGCTGCCCGCGCCGCCGGGTGGATTGTGAGCTTGTCGATCCGCGGCAGGGTATGGACGTCGATTCGATTGAGGGACCTCAAGTACTCGAGCCCTTTGTCGACGTCGGTCTGGATCTCCTCAACCGTCGGTCCATACTTCACCGACGGCGCCGCCTCTCCGTGATAGCGATTGTTCAGCACGGTCAGAAGATTGGTTTTCACGGTAGCCTCTCCCCCGGCCACGGTGAATTTCTTCTTAAGAGGAATACTGACTTTGAAGGATTCCAGTTCAATCACAGCAGTCTCCTTGCCTGGTTGAAGTCGCGATCGAGGTCCTTGCGGTAATCGGGTTCACCGGGATTCAGCGAGTTTATTCTCACCCCGCCGCCGCCGCGTGATGCGTGCAGCAGGCGCGTCCGACCGATGGCCAGACCCACGTGCCGCTTGAAGAACAGCAGGTCTCCGGTTCTTATACTGTTTCGGTCCACTTTCCGTCCCACTTTGATCTGCCGACTGGTGTCCCGCGGCAACCGATGCCCGAAGGCGCCGAAAAGCGTTCTCACCAAACCGGAGCAGTCGAACCCGAGCGGGCTGACGCCGCCCCAAAGGTACGGGACCCCCAGGAACTTTTTCGCCTCGGTCAGCAATCGGTCGCCGGTCAGCTTCTTTGCACTTATCTTGTTGATCGACCTTAAATGGGCGCTTCTTACGTAAACCTTCGCTCCGCCCGGTAACAAAAGCGCCGAGAAACCGTCCCGCACCCGGACAGCTCTAACCTGAGTGCCGTACAGCAGGAAGTAGGGTGGCGCCGGTCGGCCGTTCTTGTCGGCGTACACCGACGCCCGTCCCGACGAGATGACAGCGTTGACCTGCGTCGTCCAATCTGTGAATTCGCCTCGACCGATGTTCGCCAGAAAGCGATGATCCGCCCATCCCCAGTAACCGTCCACCTGACGCACCCGCACGAACTCCCTTCGTCTCGAGAGCACCTGGACCGGCTCTCCGAAAAACAGTTGGCTAGCCCGTTCGGCATCGTGAGCCGGCCGAATTCTCAAATCCAGCAGGTTGGTTGTCGTCACAGCATAGGGCACCAAATCATTTTAGGCGTCCAAGCCGCGGCGATCAATTAAAAACGCCCACAAAAAAGCGGCCGCGCCGGGGCGCGACCGCGGATCGTTCGGTAATAGTGCGGCCGGGTCTAGGCCACCGCCCCGACCAGAAACTTCTCAAACCGCGCCAAAGCCTCCCTAATATTCGCTACGGAATTGGCGTACGAGAAGCGCAGGTAGCCCTCGCCGAAGGAACCGAAAGCGGTCCCGGACAAACAGGCGATACCGGCCTCATCCAGCAAGCGCGTGGCCAGTTCCTTGGAGCCGAAGCCGGTTCCCGTGACATTGGGGAAGACATAGAAAGCGCCCAGCGGCATGGTGCAACTGACGCCGTCGATCTTGTTCAACCCCTCGACGATCACGTCACGGCGCCGCTGAAACTCGGCGACCATTTTATCGACGTCACGCTGCGGCCCGGTGAGCGCCTCAATCAGAGCGTGCTGAGCAAACGTGGCTGTACACGAGAAGTTGTTGATAGCCAGCTTGGTCTGAACCTCGGCCACCGTCTTCGGCATGACGCCGTAGCCCAGACGCCAACCGGTCATCGAATAGGTCTTGGACATGCCGTCAATGGCAATGGTCCGCTCAAGCGCGCCCGGCACGCTGCAGATGGACTGAAACTCGGCATCGTATACTATGCGGGAGTATATTTCGTCGGTCATGATCCACAGGTCGTGTTTTTTGGCCAGGGCGTAGATGGCCTCGAGGTCCTCGCGCGTCAGAACGCCGCCGGTCGGGTTCTGCGGCGAGTTGATGATCATCATCCTGGTCTTGGGCGTGATCAACGCGGCGAGATCGTCGACCGAGAAACGGAAGTTGACGTCTTCTCTCAAGTGCATGGGGACCGCCTTGGCGCCGCAGTAGTCCACCACCGACTCATAGATCGGATAACCCGGATTGGGGTAAATGACCTCATCTCCTTCATTAACCAAGGCGAATATCACATTGAATATCAATGGCTTGGCGCCAGGCATAATGACCACATTCTCGACCGCCGCGTTGACGCCACGGGTCTTCGAGAAGTACTCGGCCACCGCCTTGCGGGCTTCCGGAATCCCCGCCGAGGGGCAATAGTGGGTGTATCCGGCGTCGATAGCCTTCTTGGCAGCCTCGCAGATGTTCCTCGGCGTGTCGAAATCCGGCTCCCCTATTTCCAGGTGGACGACCGATTTTCCCCGCGCCTCCAACTGCTTGGCGCGCGCCAGCACCTCGAAGGCGCTCTCCGTGCCCAACCGGGCTAGTCTATTGGCGAATTGCATGACGCTACCTTCTCTCTTAAAGTCCCAATAGTCTCTTCGCTTCGTGGGCGATATGTTCGGCCGCCACGCCGAACTCCTTGATAAGCTGCCAGGGCTGACCGGACTCGCCGAAACGGTCCTGCACCCCAATCATGCCAAGCGGAATGCGCTTGATGTCGCTCGGACAGTCGCGGCAGATGACGGCCGCCACCAGATTGCCCAGGCCGCCAACCTGATGCTCTTCGGCGGTGACGATAGCTTTGGTCTCAGCTGCGGCGCGGATGATGGCCTTTTTGTCGAGCGGTTTGACGGTGTGCATGTTAATCACCCGCGTCTCGATGCCGAAGTCGGTTTTCAGTATCCACGCCGCGCGCAGTGCTTCCGGCGTCTCCGGACCGCAGGAGATTATCGTCAACGTTTCGTTTTCGTTCTTGTACTCGGACGACAAACAGATATCAAATGCATCCACCATGTTATCAGCCTCGCGCCGCAGTCGGAAGATATTGGCCTCGCCGAACTTCAGCGGTGTGTCTTCTTTGGTCACAATCGGCGTGGCCTCACGGGCAAACCGGAGGTACTTGGGTCCGACGACGTCGAACAGCAGCAAGCGGGTGATCTTCTCGGTTTCGATGGAGTCGCACGGCACGGCCACGCGCATGTTCGGCAGTCCCGTCATCTGGAAGAGACTCTCCAGTTCCTGATGCGTCGCGCCGTCCGGGCCGACCGAGATGCCGCCGTGGGCGCCGACGATGAAGACGTTGAAGTCACCGTAACAAACCGACACCCGCAGTTGGTCCAGATTGCGCGCCGATGAAAACACGCCGTAGGTTCCGAAGACCGGCAGCTTGCCTTCTTTGGCCAAGCCGGCGGCCACTGTCGTGCAGTTTGCCTCGGCCACTCCGAGTGAGATCCAGCGGTTCATGCGCTCGGGATGCTTCTCGTAAAACTGCGAGATCGTGATAGACCCGGAGATATCGGCGCCGATACACACCACCCGCTCGTCGTCACCGTACTTGTCCAGCGCTCGACCCATCCCTTTGCGCGTCGGGTCCATCTTGACCCGCATCTTCTCAGACTTGTTCCACCAGAAGTCTTTGGAGAACTTCGGCAGGTTGGCCGCCAGCCGCGCTTCGACCTCTTTCTGATACGCCACGCCGAGGGCGAGCCATTCATCGGCGTTGAAGGTTTTGGTCAGGCCCAGTTCTACCAGGCTCTTGTCGAGTTCCTCGCGATTCGGTGGCTTGCCGTGCCAGCCGGCCACGTCCTCCATAAACGACACGCCCTTGCCCTTGATCGTATTGCAGATCAGCGCCACCGGCCTGCCGCTGTTGTTCTGATTGCGGGCGCGCTCAAGGTTTTTGACGATATCTTCCATATTGTGCCCGTCCACCTCCGCCACGCGCCATCCGAAAGCACGGTACTTGTCCACGATCGGATCGATAGCCATCACCTCTTCCGTCCGGCCGTCGATCTGCAAGCGATTCCGATCCAAAATCAACACCAGGTTGTCCAGTTTATAATGCGCCGCCGCCATGGCCGCCTCCCACATCGAGCCTTCCTGGTGCTCACCGTCGGAGGAGATGACAAACGTCCGATAGTCCTTCTTGTTCAGCTTGGCCGCCAGCGCCACCCCGACCGCCACCGAGAAACCCTGCCCCAGCGAGCCGGAGGAAATCTCTACGCCCTTGAGGTCCTTGCGATGGGGATGTCCCTGGAACGGCCCGCCGAGCATGCGCAGCTTCATTAAGTCGCGCTCCGGGAAGTACCCGCTTACGGCCAACGCCGTATACAAAGCTGGCGCCTTGTGTCCCGCCGACCAGATGATCCGATCGCGGTCGTCCCAATCGGGATCCTGCGGATTGTGTCGGGCGACTTTCAAGTAAAGAGCGCACACCACATCCATAATGCCCAGCGTGCCGCCGGAGTGACCCGACTTGGCCGAGCAGAGCGACACCAGGTTGAGGCCGCGCATATAATTGGCTCGTTCTTTAAGCTGTTCGATGGTGTAATTGCCGACTGCTGTTTTCGTCCCGGAGTCCGTCATCGCCATAACCGAAACCTCATGGTTTGTGAAACCTGTAACTTACTACTGGGCCAAATGTAGCAGATTAACCTGATATGTCAACCGATTCCGGGACGCTATAGAGGAATCTTTTTGAGGAAAGCGGCGAGCTTATTTCTCAGAGCCGCGGGTGAGCCGTTGTTAAGAATCAGCCGGTCGGCGCGGCGGCGGAATTCGGCCAACGGCAGTTGGCCGCGCATGCGCCGCAGCGCGTCGGGCCGCGTCATGCCGCGCACTTGCAACCGCTGGAGGCGCGTCTTTTGGCCGGCGTGGACGACCAGGATGCAGTCCATCTCCTTCTCGATAACGCTGCCCAGGAGCAGAGCCGCGTCGACGATCACGTGCTCGCATCGGCGCGAGAGTTGTTTGATCTGCCGCCTGATCTCGCGGACGATGTAAGGGTGAGTGATCTCGTTCAGTTCTCTTCGGGAATTGTCGTCGGCAAAAGCGGCTTCGGCCATGCGAGGGCGACTCAGCCGCCCGGACTCGGTGAGGATCGCACGCCCGAAGCGCCGGACCAGCTTCTTGAGCAGGGCGGGGTGATCGACCACAACCTCGTGGGCGATCTTATCCGCGTCGATATGCGCCGCACCCATGTCGCCGAGCATCCGCGCGGCTGTCGACTTGCCAGAGCCAATCAGGCCTGTGACACCGATAATCATAGCCAATACCCCTATTTCGCCTCCAGCCAGTTCTCCCCTACGCCGACATCCACCACCACCGGTACGGATAACTTGATTGCTTTCTCCATAGCCGTGGTGACCAGCTTCTTGAGACCGTCGAGCTCGTCTTTGTGCGCGTCGAAGACCAACTCGTCGTGCACTTGCAGCACCATCTTCGAACGCATCCCGGCCATTTTGCGATGAATCTTCACCATGGCCAGCTTGATCATGTCGGCCGCGGTCCCCTGGATCGGCGTGTTGATCGCGGTCCGCTCGGCGAATTGGCGAACGTTGTAGTTCCTGCTGTTAATCTCCGGCAAGTAGCGACGGCGGTTGAGCAGGGTGGTGACGTACCCCTTTTCGCGTGCTGACTTCTTGGTGTTCTCCATGTAGTCCCGGATACCGGGGTAGCGCTCGAAATAGGTGTCGATGAACTGCCTGGCGCCGGTCAGGTCGAGTTCCGACTGTTGCGACAGGCCATAGGCCGACACGCCGTAGATCACCGCGAAGTTGGCCGTTTTGGCGGCGCGGCGCTGTTCGGAGGTGACTTCGTTGATATCGACGCCGTACACCTCGGCGGCGGTGCGGGCGTGAATGTCCTCGGCGTTATTGAAGGCGCTGATGAGTCCTTTGTCGTTCGAGTAATGGGCCAGGATGCGCAACTCGATCTGCGAGTAATCGGCCACCAGCAGTTTATAGTCTTTATCCCGCGGGATGAAGGCCTTGCGAATTTCTCGCCCTTCCTCGGTGCGCACCGGGATGTTCTGTAGATTGGGATCGGTCGACGACAATCGTCCCGTCGCCGCCACCGCCTGATTGAACGAAGTGTGCACGCGGCCGGAGCGCGGACTGATCAGTTTCGGGATGGCGTCGACGTAAGTGCTCTTCAGTTTAGTCAACTGGCGGAAGTCCAGGACCAACTGCGCGAAGGGATGAACCAGCGCCAGTTCCTCCAGCACCCGTTGATCGGTGGAATAGGCGGTCTTCTTGGCCGTCTTCCCTTTGGTGGGAAGTCCGAGTTTGTCAAACAGCACGTGCGAAAGCTGCTGCGTCGAGTTGATATTGAACTCCCCGCCGGCGTCTTTGTATATCTCCCCCTTGAGAATGTCGAGTTTCTTTTCCATTTCAACCGACAGTTCACCCAGAAACTCGGCATCGACCCTGATGCCGGCCTCTTCCATATCCGCCAGCACCTTGATGAGCGGCAACTCGTAGTTGTAGTAGAGATTGTGCAGCTCGTATTGGTCGATCTCCGGCGCCAGCGCGCCGCGCAGGCGGTAGGTGTAGTCGGCGTCCTCGGCCGCGTAGTAAGCGGCCTGCTCTACCGGCACCGTGTCGAAAGTCGTCTGCTTCCTGCCGCTGCCGATCAGATCGGTGATCGGTTGCATGGCGTGATCGAAATGCTTCATGGCCAGGAAATTCAGAGAATGCTCCCGCCCCGACGGATTCAGCAGATACGAGGCCAGCATACTGTCGAACGAGACCGGCTCGATGTCAATGTCGTAGCGATGAAGCACCTCTAAATCATACTTCAGATTCTGCCCGAACTTCTGCACCTTGGGATCGCTCAGGAGTTTTCTGAGCGCGGCCACGGCCTCATCGAATGGCAGGTTTTTCTCGTTGGCGCCGGTGTGTCCGAGCGGAAGGTAATACGCCTCCCCGGCCTCGGCACAGAGCGACACCCCGACCAGTTCGGCCTCCAGAGCATTGAGCGATGTCGTCTCGGTGTCGACCGCCACCTCTTTCGCCTGCGCCAGCTTTTTGAGCAGCGTTTCCAGGGCGGTCAGTGAAGTGATCGTATGGTAGTTGGCCTGGGGACCGGCCGTGGGCAGGTCGACGGATTCATCCGCGGCGTTCTCCGGCATAATCTGTTTCAGCAGACCGGCGAATTCCAGTTCGATAAACAGCGCTTTGGCGGCCTCGTAGTCGATCGGCCGGCGCTTGATCTGGTCGGTGGCGAACGCTATCGGGACGTCGGTGTTTATAGTGACCAGTTGTCGTGACAGCCGCGCCATCTCGGCGCCGGCGGCGATTTTCTCGCGAACGCCCTTGGCCTGGATCTCGGAATAACCTGACAGCGTCGCCTCAAGAGAGCCGAACTGTTCCAGCAGTTTGTCGGCGGTCTTCGGTCCGATGCCGGCTACACCCGGAACGTTGTCGGAACTGTCCCCCATCAGGGCCAGCTTGTCGATCACCAACTCGGGATAAACACCGAACTTGGCCTTTACTTCTTCGGGGCCGAGCTTGTCGGGCGGTTCCGAACCCTTCTTCGGGTAGTAGATTTTGATCTTGTCGCTGACCAGTTGAAAGTAGTCTTTGTCGCCGGTGACGCACCAGACCTGGTGTCCCGCGTCGGCCGCCCGGCGCGCGAAGGTGCCGATGATGTCGTCCGCCTCGTAGCCGGCCATCTCGAATGAGGGAATATTGAGCACCTGGACCGCCTGACGTATGCGCGGCAATTGCACCACCAGGTCGTCGGGCATCTTGGCCCGCGTCGATTTGTACTCGTCGTACATCTTGTGCCGGAACGTCGGTTCAGCCGTGTCGAACACTATAGCCAGGTAGTCCGGCTCTTCATCCCGGATCAGCTTCAACAGCGAGTTGACGAGACCGTAAGCGGCCGAAGTGTTCTCCCCCTTTGAATTGATCAACGGATTACGGATAAAGGCGAAGTAGGCGCGGTAGAACAATGCCGAACCGTCGATAAGATAAACGCTGCCGGTTTTGGATTTCATCGATACAACCCGTGCTCAATGATATACTCAACCACCGCGCTCGGCGCCAAACCGTTCAATCCTGTCCGACCGACGCCACGGCTTAGAAGGCCGCGGATGTGGGTGGAGGAAACGTCCTGCATGTCGATCGCCACCATTTCGAGGCGGTCGGCCGGAAAGCGGCTGATCCGCTCGCCCGATTGGTGCGGCGGGCGCTGCCCCACCAGCACACGGACCTCGGCGAAAATCTCGTTGGGGCGGCGCCATCGGTCCAACTCCTCGAGGTTATCCTCTCCGATCAGGAACGACATGGTCGCTTTGGGGTAGCGTTGCCTTATGGCTTTCACGCTGTCGATGGTGTAACCGGACAAGTTTCTCTTCCTCTCGATATCGCTCACCAGCAACCTGTCGTCACCGGCTGCGGCCAGCCTCAACATCGCCAGGCGCTGCTCGAACGAGGCGCGGCAGACCTCCTTGAAGGGATGGCGGTACGACGGCACCAGCAGGACGCCGTTGAGCTTGCTTCGAGTCATCATCTGCGTGGCCAGATTGAGATGTCCGTTGTGCACGGGATCGAACGTCCCGCCCAGAATGCCCCAGTGCCCCCCGTCGTCAGGAGTCCTCATCGTCGTTCTCGGAACCGGCTTCAGCCTCGGTCATCTTTTTGAGATACTTGTCCGCTTTGCCGTTCAGGTGGTGCTGCGGATAGTCGGCTTTGAAAGCCTCCAGCTTTTCCTGGGCCAGTTCATAGTCGCCCTTCCGAAAGGCCGTTTCACCCAGCTTGAAAGCCGCCTCGATCTCCAGTTCACGCGCCTTCTTCGCTTTTTCGTGATCGGCGAACAGCGACTGAAAATCCTTGAACCGTTGCCGGGCCTGATCGTAACGCCGCATTTTGAATTCGGCCAGGGCGTGCTCGAAAGCTGCAGGCGCTGCAAATTCGGTGTCGGTAAAATCATCGATCACCTTCTGGTAGTAGATCTGCGCCGCCTCATAGGCCCTGATGCGACTGTAGACGACGCCGGCGTCGTAATATTTGCGCGCCAGGCGCGTGCGGGCTACCAGCAGATACTTGCGCGCATCCTCGACCGCCTCCGACTCCGGGAAATCGATAATGAAATCTTCGAACTGTCTGATGGCGGTCTCCAGTTCCGATTGGTCCAGGCGGTGATGTTTCGGCGTCGCTTCGAAGAAGCAGACCGCTCGCATGAAGACCGACTGTTCGAAGTACACACTGGAGGGATAGTTGAGGACGAGCCGATTGAATTCAACCTGGGCCACCTCGTACTCCCTGTTGCCGAAATAGGACAGAGCCAGGTAGTACTGCGCGGTGTCGACGATCGATTCACCCGGATAGTTGTAAATACAGGACTGAAAGATCTCAATGGCCCGCAGATACTTGTGCTTTTCGTACAGCTTCTTCCCCTCGGCGAACAGATCACCGGCGGTCATGGTGGCCAGCTTCTTGGGGCCGCCGCAGCCGAGGCCGAGGGACGCCACGGCCACCATAATAACTGCCAGCGAAACGAAGCTCGTGCGTGACTTCAAACCGCGTAAGTCTCCTTGAGCATCTTGTAGTTGTCCATAACGCGTCTCAGGTAGTGCTTCGGCATTGGGAGATTCTGGCGGATCAGTCCTCGCAGTCTGGTCTCCCCCAGGTTATAGGCGACTATCGCCTGCTGCACATCGCCGAATTTCAGAATCTGCTCGAAGAAATGGAGAGTGCCCAGTTTGATGTTCGACTCCGGCTGCAAAAGCGTCTCCAAGCCGTCCCAGGGCACCCCGGCGCGCGCCGCCACATCCTCGCCGACGGAGGGAACCATCTGCATAAGACCGCGAGCCCCTTTGGGCGACACCTGATCCTTGCGAAACGACGACTCGGTCAGAATAATGGCCAGAACGAACATCGGGTCGTAATGATAGCGGCGGCTTTCGGTGTAAATGACATCGGTCAGTTGGCCGACCTCCTCATCGTTAAAACCGATCTGGAAGTCCTCGATGGCCTTGAAGATTTGCAGTTTTTCCTCAAGCTCCGATATCCTCTTTTGTTGAAACGCGATCTGTCGTTCGAGATCGAACTTGTCCTTGATGAGAAAGATCAGCAGACCGGACTGAACCAGATAGATGAGCACCGCCAGAAAGCTGATCCACTTAGACAGATAAATCCCGACCTTCTCAACCTGAATCATTCCTTAGTCCTCAAGGGTCGTCGCATACATATCGTAGCCGTCGACGGTCTCAATCCTGACCGTGCGAATGTCGCCGACGGCGATCTCGGCGCCGGTCACGAACAGTTCCTGGTCGACCTCGGGACAGTCGCCGCGCGCCCGCCCCACCGCCGGGCCGTCAGGTCCAACGGAGTCTATAATAACCTCCCGGACGGTCCCGATCAAAGCACTATTTTTCTCAAAGGCGATCTCACGCTGGACCGACATCAGTTGGTCGAGTCGCTCGTTCTTGACCTTGTCCGAAATCCGGTCGCTCAGCGTCGCCGCAGGCGTGCCGTCTTCCGGCGAATAGACAAAGCCGGCCACCCGGTCCAGCTTCCATTCGCTTACGAACTCCAGCAACTCCTCGAACTGACTCCGCGTCTCGCCGGGGAACCCGACAATGAAGGTAGCGCGAACGACCGCCTGCGGCGATGCGGTGCGAATGTTGTCGATGAGTCGTTCGATACCGGCGCGATCCGTTTGCCGCCCCATGGCCGCCAGCAACCGGCTGTTGACATGCTGAAGCGGGAGGTCGAAGTACTCGACCGTCTTGTTGGAGGCCGTCATGTAGTCAATCAAGTCCTTCGTCACCTGGATCGGATGCAGATACATCGGCCTTATCCAACCGACGCCGTCGATTTCGTCGAGCGCCCGTAACAGATCGATGAGTCCGCCGTTCTGCTTCAGGTCTGAGCCGTACAGGGTCGCTTCCTGCGAGACCAGAATCAGCTCCCTCTTGCCGTTGGCGGCAAGGAAAGCGGCCTCATCCAGGACGGCTTGTATCGGCCGACTGCGATAACGCCCGCGAATCTGCGGAATGACACAGTAAGTGCAGCCGCGATTACAGCCGTCGGAGATCTTCAGATAGGCGTAAGGAAAACTGTCGGTCACGGCGCGTTCGCTCCCGTGCAGATAGCTGAGGTGGCGCGACTCGGTCCGCACTGTGCGTTTCAGTCCGGCGTCGCCGGCCACCGCCCCGGCGATGGCGTCCAACTCGCCCAGCCCGAACGCGCCGTCGATCTCCGGCATGCCCGACAGCAACTGGTCGCCGTAGTGCTGGGCCATGCACCCCGAAACATACAGCCGACGCAGACGGCCGCCTTTCTTCAGTTGCGCCAACGTCAGGATCTCTTCGATCGATTCCTCGCGCGCCGGGAGGATAAAGCAACAGGTGTTCACGACGATCGTCTCGGCCGCGGTGGGATCGTCCACCAGTTGGTGTCCGTCCCGGCTCAGACGCGCCGCGATGTAGTCGGCGTCGACGTCGTTCTTGGGGCAACCGAGCTTGTGGAGGTAGACTCTCATCTCAGAAGAGTTTTACGGTCTCGGCGGAATCGGGAAAGGCAGGCCGGAAGTCGTCGTCGGTGCAGGCGGAGTCGAGTCGTTGGTTGAACAACTCAAGGCGGTTGAAGTCGTCGTTGATGTCGTAGAATTCCAGGTGCTGAATGACCGGCGGGTCGCCACCCACCACTGCCGTCAGAGAATCCGGCAGGTCCCCTTCTGCGCCCGGACGGCGCCGCAGTTGGTAACTGTTTCTGGTCGGCAGCGGATGCGTCTCATACAGTTCGTCCAACCGCGTCAGGAAAGTGATCTCCTGACTGTGGTCGATCTTGTCATCAAGCTTTTCGAGCGTGACCTGGTTGCTCTCATAGGAGAAACTGTGAAGCAAGGCGCCGTCGTACAGATAGACGTCCTGGCCGATGGTGACGTGGTAGCGGCCGTCGGAGGCCAGGCAGGCGGCGCCGTAAGCAGAATCGACCAAGTCAAAAACCTCCGACTCGATGATGCTGACGAACTCCAGCCGGACGCAGTCGGCCTCGGTCAACTGTTTCTTGATCGTATCGAAATTGTCCGCGGCGGCGGCGACTGCAATCACTACGGTCAAGCCGAGAACGATAAGCAAAAAGTGTTTTGCCATAACAGTAGTTATACGCTTCGTGGTCGACTCAGTTCTGACCGGGACCGGCGGTTGAAGCGGCGCGCGGGTCGGCGAAGTGGGTATCGACATATGCCTTGTCGACCAGCACCTCGCGCGCCTTGCTGCCATCGAAGGGGGACACGACGCCGGCCTGTTCGAGTCGATCGATCAACCGGGCGGCGCGCTGGTAACCGATGCCCAGCCGCCGCTGCAACAGAGACACCGAACCCTGTTTGTGCCGCACCACCACCTCGCAGGCTTCGCGGAAGAGCGGGTCGCCGTAGTCCACCTCCTCCCTGGTCGTCTCGCCCGTAGCTTGCGACATGCTCTCCAGGGCGAACATCTCGAGACCCTGTTCTTTTATGAAGGACACGACGGCGTCGGTCTCTTCGCTGGAGAGATTGGCGCCGTGGATGCGTCGCGGCTCCGGCTGACCGGTGTGCAGAAAGAGCATGTCCCCCCGCCCCAGCAGTTTCTCGGCCCCGTTGGCGTCGATGATGGTCCTCGAATCAACTTTAGAAGAGACCTGGAAGGCGATGCGGGCCGGGAAGTTGGCTTTGATAAGCCCGGTGATTACGTCCACCGAAGGTCGCTGTGTGGCCAGAATCAGATGGATCCCTACGGCTCGCGACATCTGGGCCAGCCGGGTGATCAAAAGCTCCGTCTTCGACGACGTGGCGGACATCATCATGTCGGCCAACTCGTCGACGAATATCACGATGTACGGCAGGCGGTTCTCCGCCTCTTTCTGTCTGGAGTTGTACTCCTCGATGTTGCGCACCGAGGCTTCGGCCAGCTTGCGATAGCGCTTCTCCATCTCGGCCACGGCGTCGGCCAAGACCTTCTCGGCCCGGCTCGGTTTGGTCACCACCGGCCGGCCGAGATGCGGTATCCCCGAGTAGACCGACAACTCCAGCATCTTGGGGTCGATCAGCACTAACCGGACCTGGTGTGGATGCAGCCGGTACAGAAGTGACGTTATAAGCACGTTCATGCAGACCGATTTGCCCGACCCGGTGGCGCCGGCGATCAGCAGATGCGGCATCCTGGTCAGATCGGCCACGAACGGCTTGCCGGATGTGGTTTTGCCCAGGGCCAAAGGAAGCTTGACGGCGACATTGCTGAACCCTTCGGAAGCCAGGATGTCGCGCAGGTAGACGATCTGTGGCGTGCGGTTGGGGATTTCCACGCCCACCGCGGCTTTGCCGGGAATCGGAGCGATGATCCGGATGCGCTGCGCCTTGAGGGCCAGCGCCAGGTCGTCGGAAAGGTTCACGATCTGGTTCACCTTGATCCCGGCCGCCGGTTTGAATTCGTAGCGCGTGATGATCGGCCCGGGGAAACGCTCGATCTTGCCGTCGATCCGCACGCCGAACGTCTCCAGTGTTTCCTCCAGCATCCGAGCCGTGAAAGCCAACTCATCGTGGTCGACCGATGCCCCAGGGTTGGGGTTTTCGTGCAGCAGTCCCAGCGTCGGATAGGTGTAAGCCACTGACTTCATCTGGAGTTGCTCGGTGTGCTTGACGACGGTCGCCCGGTGGCCTCCCTCTTTGGGAGCGGCCGCTGATTCGGGATCGGCGGTTGAGTCGGCGCGCTGTTGATCGGCGACCGGTGCATGAACCTCCCGGCCGGGCGGAAGATCGTCTGTTTCCTCTTCTTCGTCTTCGCTGCTCAGGCGGCCCGAGAGAGCCGAAAGCCATTTGTACTCGAGACCCTTTGCCACGGCGCCCCGGATAACGCGGTAAGCGTGCGCCACGAAACGACCACCCGGCAAGGTCACCCGTACGGCAAGCAACGGAGTAATCGATGCGTACAGAACCAGGAGGATCAGCACGCATCCTCCCAGCATGACATAGGATCCAAGGGGACCGACTAACCTGATGAACATCAGGGTCAGTTTCTCCCCGAAGTAGCCGCCGATCGTGTTCTCCGGTAAGGTCAGACTGCGCACCGTCACCAGGTGGATGTTAGAGATCATGCTGCCGAGAAGTGAGATGATGAACAACAAGAAACTGTTCAACTCCAGGCGGACCGCCAGTCTGGAGTCGAGCAGCCGCAGACCGATAAACACAAACCCCAGCGGCAAGAAGTAAGCCAGCCAGCCGACCAGGGTGATGGCGACGTAGGCCAAGTATGCCCCCATCATTCCGCCCTGATTGCGAAACTCCAGTTCGAATGGATTGAGGTGGCCGTCGATTCTCTCGGTTATGCGAAGATCATCGATCTGGTCATGCGTTATCAGCGAGATCAAAAGCAGAGCCGCCAACAGCAGCAGCAGCACTCCTAGTGCCGCTTTTTTTCGATCTACAGACTTTTTGCTCTTTCTGCGTGCCATAGCCGTCAGGCAAGGTCGTTACTGCCGCTTTTTGATGCAATATAAAACGGCAGGGACCTGGTCCCTGCCGTTGAACGAGCCACGATGGAAGCTTTACTTCTTGACGGCCGCTTTCAGATGTTTGCCCGCTCTGAAAACGGGAACTTTGGTCGCCGGAATGTTGATCGCGGCGCCGGTCTGCGGGTTGCGACCGGTGCGGGCCTTGCGCTTGGAGATGGTGAAGGTCCCGAAGCCCGCGAAGCTGACCTTCTTGCCCTTCTTCAGTTGGGTCGTGACACCAGTCATGAAAGCCAGCAACGCCTCCGAGGCCTGGCGCTTGCTGATTTTCGACTGGTCCGCCATCAAGGCGATCATTTCATCTTTCGTCATCTCTCTACCCCTCCTTGGGTCGGTAAAGGGTTCTACGGTTCATTCATTTTACACCCCCAGAAAACCGGTGACGGCAGGCGCTGTCAACCAAAAAATGTCAAAAAAACCGCCCCAAATAGGGTTTTTTCGGCCCCGCGTCGATCATCGATAGCGCTGGAGACCGTCGACGAAACTATCGTGGCCATTGTCGATCTTGATCTCCGGCAGTTCGGTGACGAACAATTTGAATCCGAAACCGCGGTTGGAGCCGACCGGAACCCAGTAGAGACTACCGCTCCAGCAGTGCAACTGCTTCACGATGTTGACCGAATTGTTGATCGTCTTGCCCCTCAAGATGTCATAATGCTGCTGATAAGTCACTTTGGTAGTTGCGGTTAGGTTGAAGTTGAAGGACAGATCGACAAAGAACGCGTCGGTCTTTGTCCATGTCGGACCCCGGCCTGACTCGGAGTAGTTGTAGTTAATGGTACATCCCCAGCCGCCCCGCCCCGCCGGGGGTGGAGCGTTCGACCGGCCGCTCACCTGCGAGACCGAATCGGTTCCCCGCGGCACGCCGCCGGGTTCGTCGAACAGCGGGAAGCCGCCCTTCAAAGCCACACTGGCGCTAAAGGAAAAGCTCTCAAGGGACGGCGACCAAAAACTCAACTCATCGGTCTCGGGATCGTAGAAGGAGTGCGTCATCGAACCCCCCAGGCGAAAATTGGGGACACGGTCAAGTATCTGAAAGTTGGTGCCCAGGTTGCTGAGTGGTTTTTCATCCGCCTCGAAGTTGTAACTTAAACCCGACCGGAGACTAAGAAGATCGAAACTGCTCTCCGTCTCTCCGCGCTTGACTTTGGCCTGAAAGTCCTGGCCCAAGGAAAAACCGATAGCTGAACTCTTGGTGCTCCCTACCGCGCCTGTGAAGCTGCGTACTTTGGGATTGCGGTTAACTTCCGGCTGATAACTGAAGCTGACGGTGGGCGAAATAACATGACGCAGGCCGACGATTCCGGCCACGTTGGGATGCACCGCACCATACAACTTGGTCGAAGCGCCGACGCTTGACTGCCAGGTATACGTGCGGAAGGTCCCCGGCTTGACACCCGCCGTTTCGGATTGGTCGGTCTTGAATACCTGGATCCAGTTTTCGTAATAGGTGAAGCTCGGCACGATGTTGACATATTTGGCCAAAGTGATCTTGGGCAGGGTTATCGACGGACTACTGTTGACAATAATGAACTGTTTGCGGCTGCGATAGGTGACGGTGTCCTCGAGGCTCACGGTGTAGGTGGTGTCCTGCCAGATGTTGTTGACGGTGTCAACAAGCACGCTGTCGGACACCAGGCTGTCGTAGGTAAACGTAGAATCCACGGTCTTGCGGCTGGAGTTGTGCCTTAAACTGGGTGAGTAGCGCACGGCGAAGTTGTGGCGCCATTTCTGCTGTAGTTTCCCCTCGGCGTCGCGACCTCCGTTGCCGAACGGGTACAGGGTCGGAGGCGAGACGTTCAACTGTGGCATGATATCGTCGCGCGACTCCGCGTCCAGATCAACGGTGTGTGACATCAAGGAAGTCACCGATACTTCGCCGAATCTCTTTGCCACCGTCACCTGCGACTTGAGCGAGCGATTGAGATGCTCTTCGAGGTTGGGGGAGAAGTCGGTAAAGTAGCTTTTGTCGGATTGCATTTCTCCAAAGGCCCTCACGTCGAGCGTGGGCGATAGATGGTGGTTGTAGGCCCCCTTGACGGCCCAACGGTCGGACCGGCTTTCGATGCTGGTGCTGTTGCTGTAGCCCGACTCGCGAGTATAGGAGCCGGTCAGATAGGTGTTATCGATGACGTAACGTTTGGCGAAGTTGAGCTTGGAGTTCAAGGTGAAGGTGTTCCGATTGTCGTAATAATCGAAGGAACCTTGCCAGTCCCAGTACTCGGAGGCCGCCCAATAGTACCCTACGTCGCGAACATAGCGCACCCCGCGCTCGAAATTGCCGAAGGTGAACGGCAGAAACCCGGAGTGACGGCCGCGCTTGAGGGGAAAGACATAATATGGGATAACCATAACCGGCACCCGGCCCAGATAGAACACCACCGGTCGGGCGATCAGCTTGTCTCCCTCGATCAGCTTGAGATCATCGGAGTGAAAGTGGAAATGCGGCTCTTCGTACTCACACGTGGTGTAGACGCCGTCCTCAATATAGAAGATCGTCTTCTGCTCGCGAAACAGCTTGTCGCCGTAGTAAAAGCCTTTCTCATACGAAGACTTGGAGCGCACGATCCGCCCCTTTTCGGTGTCGAGCGAGTACTCGAGGTAGTCGCCGTGCATCACCTCGGCGCCGTCCTGAAGCTCGACCGGCAGCTCGTTCGGTTGCAATTGGGCTGTCAATCCCTCCGGTGCAACCATACTGTCCGACTCCAAGCGGGCCGAGAAAGCTTCGACGATGCGGCGTTTGGTGTCGAACAGAATGCGCTCGGCCGAGAGGGCCATCGTACCCGATGTTACCCGGCCGCCCTCTTGTAACGTGATCAGTGAATCCACCATGTTGTAGTCAATGAAGCGGGCGTTGTAGTCGACGGTATCGGCGCTGACGACGGCCATGCTGTCGCCGGGCGCTCTGCGTCCGTTGAGATAGGTCCCGATGGCGCCACCGACCACTTCCACCGCCAGAAGCCGCTCATTGTCGACCCGAAACCGGATGGTGTCGCCGGAAACCGAGTTCTCATTAAACTCCAGCGCCCCGCGCGACGACGGATAATACCAGGAATATGCCTGCTCAGTACAAACGATTCGCGTGAGAAATCCTTCGATGAAATCCATGTGCAGACGCCCGCCGGTCAGCACCGAGCGGTCGCTGAAGGTGCGCGCGGTGTCGACGACCTGGGTGAAGTCGCCGCGCGCCGAGTCGACGACCTCGATGGAGCTAATCAGTTCATCTTTATACCGCACCGTGATGACACCGCCGGACAGCTTGGAGCCGCCGCGCTCGGCCTTCGGCGTTTCGGACAGCGTGAGCACACTGGCTCGGTCGTCCATCACGGCGACCCCGGAGGTCGACGCGAAGTCGGATGACGATATGTTCACCTCGCCGAGCGCCGTAGCCAGCGACGAGTCGCCCCAGTAAGCGATCGAATCGGCCAGCACCTCGATCATGGTGGCGCTGTCGGGATACTTGAGGTACAAAAGCGGCCGGGCGTTCATGAAAAAGTTCTCGCCGCCACGGTCATAAACGGCATGGGTGCCAACGGCGTAGATGGAATCATCGAACGACCACAACTCCACGCGCTCTCCCCAGGCGAAGGCGATCGAATCGAGCAGATTGTAAAAGACCGAGTCGGCCGTGAGACTGTAGGCGCTGTCGTCCATGCGGACGCGCCCGTTGAGCCGCACGAACTCGCCTTGCGACCAAACCGCGGAATCGCAATAAATCTTGCCGGTCTTGGTTTCGAACTCGACGTCGCCGGTCACGTAGGAGAGATACTTGCCGTCCTTAAGCATCACCTCCAACTCGTCCATGTGAGTGAGCGTGAGTTGCTGCGGTTCCTCGGCAAGGGCGGCAAGGCCGACAGCGATCACTGCAGCAATGCATGTGGCTCTGATAAACACTCCGCTACTCCTGCACCACCTCGGTCAAAAACGACTCATACTCGGCCAGCCTCTCCGGGTCGGCCCCGCCCAGTTGCGCCAGGCTGCGACTGCCGCCTCCTTTGAGTCCGAACTGTTGGTTCAACATCTTGGCCAATGCTCCGGCGTCGTGCGGGCCATTCTCGACACAGGCGAGGAATAAACGAGTTTCATGCAGCAATAACGCTACACCCCCCACTTCAGCGGCCATCAGTGCCGCCAACTGACCGCTCAGGCGCGACTCCGGCAGATCGGACCGACCACAGACAAGCGCGCGTCCAGCCGCCTTGGCCTGAGCCGCCAGGTTCTCGGCTCGTCGTGGCAGCAACTCCCTGTACAGACTCGCCAAATCCTGGCGGAGCGATCTATTCTGGTTGGTCAGCATCGTCACCCGTTCCGGCAAATCCCGAAGGCCGCAGGTCAACTCCTGAGTCAGCGCCGAGGTAACATCGAAACGCGCACGATAATCCTTGAAAGCAGCATCGGCCGAGAGGAACTTGACCAGGGGATGACCGCGAAGCTTCTCCAGGCCGATGAGCTTGATAACCCCCAGCTCGGCGGTGTTGCGGCAGTGTGTACCGCCACAGGCGGACCATTCGAAATCCCCGATGCGCACCACGCGAAGGCGCCCCGGTTTCTTGGCGGGCCGTCGCAATGGCAGCGAGCTCACCTCTTCACCCTCGGCAAACAGGATGATGACCGGATGCGCTTCCCGAATCATCTCGTTGACCCGATCCTCGGCCCGGTTCAGTTGTTCGGTTGACGGCATCGCGCCGTCCAGCTCCACGGCGCCGTATTCCTCACCCAGGTGCACCGACACGGTAGGCATATCGAACAGCTTGAAGAAGACATGGCTGAGCATATGTTGGGCGGTGTGCAAACAACAGTGCCGCCGCCGCCGCTCCCCGTCCACCACGCCGGTCACGGTCGCGCCGACCTCACCCGTTTTCCGACCGGTGAAGTGCCGCACTTCCCCCTCGGCCGTCTCCTGAACGTCGATCACCTCAACATCATTGATGCGGCCGGTATCGTGCGACTGCCCGCCGGAGGTGGGATAAAACGCCGTCCGGTCAAGCACGGTGTAGACGCCGCCATTCTCCTGACCGATCCGAGTGATGGTCGCCTCGAACTCAAGCAGCCTGGAATCGTGATAGTACAGTCTTTCCGTCATACTTCCCGCTATGGATTGTCTCGCGACCCTCCTGTCGGTTCAGGGCGTCTCCAATAGTCTTACACAGCGATCCGGTTCCGGTTCGGTATCGCCGCGCCACTATCCGTCCAGGAGGTCAATGACCATCGGCCGTTCCTACCGGATTGACCAGAGAGCCGACCTTTTCGACTCTTACCTCTATTTCATCACCCGGCTTCATAGGCGCGATACCGGCCGGGGTGCCGGTCGAGATCACGTCGCCCGGGTAAAGCGTCATGATCGACGAGACGTAGCTCACCAGAAACGGCACTTCGAATATCATCAGCGAGGTGCGGCCGGACTGTTTCACCTCACCGTTGAGGATCCCCTCGACCAGCAGGTCCGACCAATCGACGCCGCCAACGACCTCGGGACCGACGGGACAAAAGGTGTCGAACCCCTTGGCCCGGCTCCACTGACCGTCCTTCTTCTGCAAATCGCGCGCCGTGACGTCGTTGACGCAGGTCAGGCCGAAGATGAATGCGCCTGCTTCCTCGCGCGCTATGTTTCTCGCCTTGCGACCGATAACTACGCCCAGTTCGGCCTCGTAGTCGACGCGCTCCGACTGCCTCGGGTGCACGATCGTCTCGCCCGGACCGATGACCGACGAGGGCGGTTTCAGGAATATCAACGGGTACTGCGGCGCTTCGTCGGCCGATTGCGACGCCTGAACGTGGGCGTGGTAGTTCAGCCCGATGCAGACAATCTTGGACGGCTCGACCGGAGCCTTCAGTTCGACGTCATCGACGGCGACCGTCTTTCCCGTGGGTTCCACGGACAGCCAGGGGGCGTGCTTCAGAATATGTATGCCGTCCTCGTGGCGGCGACCGTATTGCGTCCGGCGGATGCGGGGATCATAGAAACGGACATAGCGCTCAGCCATTGTCAACCTCAGTAGTAAGAATCTTATATCAATATATCGAGACTCCTTTGAGCGGATCAACAAGTTGTTATCGTCGCCGCGGCCTCACACCTTCTTCAGTTTCCATTTTCCTCGCCTGAACCAGAGGGCCAGCACGATCGCTTTCAAAGCCGAGGTAATAGTGAGCGTCCACCAAACGCCGTTGATGCCCCAACCCAGATCGAAAGCCAGATAGTATGCGAGGGGAACGCGAATGGCCGAGCCGGGGAGCATCACGATCATCGGCGGCACGGTGTCGCCGGCGCCGCCGAAGGCGCCTTCGAGCACGATCTCGAAAGCCATGGCGGTCTGTGACAGGCCGAGGATGATCAGGTAGTCGATTGCTATCTTGAGCACCACCGGGTCGTCGGTGAAAACGGAGGCTATGGCTTTGGGGATGACGATAAACAGCAGGGAGATGAAAAAGGTGATCGCCACAGCCGTGCCGGTAGCCCCCCAGGCGCAGCGGGCGGCGCGATCCGGCTGCCTGGCTCCCAGGTTCTGACCGACCATGGTCGAGGCGGCCACCGAGAAACCATAGCAGGTCAGGTACGAGAACGACTCCATGCGGTTGCCGATGCCCATAGCGGCGGCCGCCGTCTCGCCGAACTCGTGCACAATCTTGATGAGAAACCAATAGACGAAGACGAAGACAAACTGTTGCGTGCTGATCGGCAGCCCGATGCGACCGATTTTCAGCATGGCTGACAGATGCGGACGGTGCGAGAGCAAGCCGCCGACCCGATACCCGAGGTCGCCGGAGACCATCTTGTAAGTTATCACGACCGTCCCCGCCCCCATGGCGATAGCCGAGGCCAAGCTGGCGCCGGCTACACCCAGCGACGGCACCGGTCCCCAACCGAAAATCAACAGCGGGTCGAGAGCCATGTTCAGCAGCACCACCAGCACGCTCACTTTGGTCGGGGTACGCGTGTCGCCGGAGGCGCGGAACACGGCGTATACGGTCTCGGTCAGAAAGAATGCCAGCGATGACAGAAAGAATATCCGCAGGTACGACCCGGCCTGCTGCACCGTGACGTCACCGGTGTTCATGAAAGCGAGCATGGCCGGGGTGAGAACATAACCGGCCAGGGTGAAGAGCAGCGCCATGCCGACGGCCATGACCGTACCCTGACGGATGTAGTAAACGACCTTACCGAACTCCCCAGCGCCGACGTAGCGCGCCACCAAAGCCGTGACGCCGACACTGATGATGGACATGGTGGCGAAGATAGTCCAGATGACGACCATCGACGAGGTTACCGCGTCCTGGGCGGTTGCGCCGAGTTTGCCGACCCAGAAGTAGTCGGTGCTGGACAGCGCGAACTGCATCAGCATGGCCAGCACGGCCGGCAGGGCCAGCGAGAAAACGGTGCGGGTGATAGGTCCACCGGTGATGTTGTCGCGGTTGGCTTGATTCGACGCAGTCATGCGCGGAAAACTAAGCCATGCGCGGCGTAACGACAAGCGAAATCAGGCTACGGCTGGAAAACTCCGCCGACCGAATGGCTTGGTCCGATCAACTATCGCTCGTTCGCGGGAAGCTTGACGTATCGTCTTTCTCCCGACAGCAGATCTTCGTTGTTCATCAGATCGGAGATTGGGATAATGTCGTTTCACGCTGCCGATCACGGATTGGGATCGCCTACGCATGTTCGACTGGCCATCGGTGGGGTGCGGGCCACCGGCCCGACTACCGCCGCGCGCCGGGAGTTTTACTACAGGTACGTCTTTGCAAAGGGACACGACGTCAGCAGGGTGCCGCTCTTACCGTGGGATGAGGCTCCTTTTGATGTCGTCTGGATCGGACTTGATCTGACCTTCGCGTTCGGCTTTTGAAGTTCTACAAACCGAGTCGAGCGAGGTAGTATTCGGGGTTAAACGGTTCGCCCGTGCCGCGCTGGAGCAAGTCCCGCCAGGGGTAGCGGCTGCCGAAACGCATGTAGTTCTGAACCAAGAATGAGTAGGCGTCGGGATTTTCGACCAGACCGCCGTACCGTTCATCGAGATAAGCCAGCGTCTGCGACGCGATGATCTCGCCGTAAAGGTCGTTGTGCATCTGGACCGGACGTGAGGCATAGTCCGCGACCAAGGCCCAGTAATCCGGTCCCTCCTGAGACGCCGACAGCATGTATTTCTCGACCAGTTACCAGTAGACCCGGTTCAAATCGCGATCGGGATTGGTGTAGGCCTCGTATTCGAACATCAGATGCATAAGCGTCCACCGAAGACGGGCTGTCTCCACTCCCGCTCGCTCGCGGCGGTGGCGCTCGATCGACAAGGCCGAAGCATGCGCATACTCCTCCAACCAAACGGGCTCGTCCGCCAGATAGGCAAACACCCGGCTGACGCCCTCGCTCCAGATCGGCGACAAAACGGAATTGAACAACGGCCGATCATCCCCCACGTGCGTCCAATGCAAGGCGCGACCTACCTGATGCAGGTACTCGTGCGGTCGGCCGGGGCGATAACCGTAGACCCTGACATCGCTGGGCGGCCTGACCGCAATACACTGGATGAGGGACGTGCTGTCGCCCGCTTCCGTGTCTGCGAAGTAAATCGGCAAACGTTCCAGATCAAAGCCGATGGCAGCCAGACTCTCTTTCACCAGGACGTATTCGGAATCGGCCGGGAAGTTGCTCCAAGCACCGGAGGAACCTTGCCCAGCGATCAACAGCGACACGTCCTGAATCGACAGAGCAGTGACGCCGCGTTGAGCTGCCAGGCTGTCCAGAAACTGACGATAGTGCGGACGGCTGGCTTCCTCCAATCGATTCAAAAGACGGAGGTGGCCATCGACATCAAGGCCTTGACTGTTCATGGAGAGGGCGTAGTAATTGTTGAATCTCTCACGGCGGGCCAACTGGTTGCGCAGTCTTATCAAACGACCCATTGCGTCGGACAGTTGCGGGTCCACATGCAATCTGCCGACGTAGCCACTACCGGGGCGACCACTTTGGGAGCTATCCAACAGCGGCAATCCGCTGATCAATCCCCCGGCATGGATGACCGGGTTCCCGATAGCCCGACGCAGCGCGATCACCTCAGGATGAGACTCGATTTGTCCCAACTGCATGCGCGACAGGATCAACTCGGCGCGACGTTGGTCGACTTTGTCCGAAAGCAGCTTCTCTCCCTGCTGCAGCCGGTCATAGTTCTGCCGGTCAGTGATGACATAGTTATAAAGTCGCTCGAAGAACTCCAGCGAATCCGACTTGCCGGTGGTGAGGGCGTCCCAGCGCTCTGAGTTCAGCCGATACTCCAGCCACACTAACTTGTGATCGAGCGAGTCCAGCAGGCTCACCACGCGTTGCTCGGTAAGTTGTTCTTCTCGGCAAGAACTGGAGAAGACAGCCGCCACCAACGCGACTACAACAACAAGCGCCGCCCGATACATCAGGCTTTTCTGCTCTTTTCGGCAAAATGTGCGAGTGCCATGAAATACCCCTCGGCTCCGAAGCCGACGATGTGACCGATACAGGCCGGGGCGATCACCGATTGGTGGCGAAACTCCTCCCGACGGTAGACGTTGGAGAGGTGCACTTCGACGGCGTCGATGTTGACCGCCGTGATAGCGTCCCGCAGAGCATAGCTGTAATGCGTAAGCGCTCCAGCGTTGATGATCAACCCATCGGCGTCGAACCCCTCGCGGTGCAGAAAGTCTATGATCTCCCCTTCCGCATTAGACTGAAAGAACGAGACTTCGACCCCCAGCCGTTGCGCCTGGGCGGCGAGTCGTCGGTTGATCTCGTCGAGCGACTCGGAACCGTACGTTTCCGGTTCGCGTCGACCGAGCAGATTCAGATTGGGGCCGTTGACGATCAGAATCCTACGCATCCGCGCCTCCGAGGCGGTCATAAACCGCCAGCGTCCGCCGCACCGTGTTGCGGACCAACCTTCCAGGTACGTTATCGGCAATAAACAGCTTTCCGGGACGGTCCGGCAAGACAAATCTCACCCGCCGGCCCAGGCGTTTCTTGTCGTAGCTCATGGCCGTCATCACGCAGTCGAGATCGATGCTCACGCGCGGAACCCTCGGCAACAACGACTCGACAATGTCGCGATAGGCATTGAGACGCTTCGCGCGCGACGGTTTGAGTCGAACACTCAGTTCCACCGCCGCCCATAGACCAAGCAACACCGCCTCTCCGTGCAGCAACCGACCATAACCGGCGGCGTGCTCCAGACCGTGACCGAAGGTGTGACCGAGGTTGAGATACATGCGAACGTTCTTCTCGCGTTCGTCGAGGCTCACGATCCTCGCCTTGGAAGCGACCGACTGGCGCACCAGTTTGTTAAGAATGCTATCGGTCGGTCGCGCCAGATACCGCCGGAGAATAGATATCATCGGTTCACCTTCCAGCCCAACGTATTTGACGATCTCCCCCAGCCCGGTCATCACCTGACGGCGGTTGAGCGTGTTCAGCCAGTAGGTGTCGGCGAAGACGAAGCGCGGCTGCCAAAAAGCGCCGATCAGGTTCTTGCCGAGGCGGTGGTCGATCCCGGTCTTGCCGCCGATGGCCGCATCCACCATGCCGAGCAGGGTCGTGGGCACAACAGCCCAGGCGACCCCGCGCAACGTGGTGGCGGCCGCGTATCCCACCAGGTCGGAAACTACACCGCCGCCGACGGCCAGGATGAAGTCGTCGCGACTGACTTTCTCGCTGAGAAGGAAACCGTAGATTTGTTCGAGGGTGGCGCGAGACTTCGTCCTCTCCCCGCGCGGCAGCACCATCTCCACCAACCGCCGACGCGACAGACCCAGCCTACCGCGCAAAGTGGAACCGTGCAGCGCAAAGAACTGGGCGTCGTAAAAGACAAACACCCGGTCGTACCCCGCCGCCGATCGCAGAAGCCCGCGCAACCGATCGCGATCGTTCGAGACCACAGCGATCGGGTAACTATCGCTTGCGAGTTTGACGCGCAAGTCGGGCATGCTGCTTCACCTTTCGATACAGTAGTTCGACAGTTTCGGCAATCGTTTTGTCGGCTGTCGACAGTTTTGCATGCGCCTGTTGATAGGCGGCCTGTCGACGCTCCAACAACGCCGCGATCCGTCTGAGTCTGGCCTGGCGCATCGTCTCACCATCCGCCAGGTGACCCTCAAGCAGCGGTCGGTCGGACATCCCGTGCAGCCGTCGGTACAATTCACGTACGGGACAACTCAAGTACACCACCAACCCGCTCGCCACGATCAGGTCTCGATTGACCCGGCCGCTGAAAGCGCCGCCGCCGAGAGCCATGACTTTGCGACCCGATGTCTCCGCCAACCGCCGGATAGTCTCGGTCTCCAGAGTGCGAAAAGCCGCTTCACCCCGGTCGCGGAATATCTCGGCGATTCTCCGACCGCTCTTCTTCTCAATCAGAGCATCGGTGTCATAAAAGCGCGCCTTTAGTTTTCGCGCCAGACGCGGACCCAGCGTCGACTTGCCGCAACCGGAGAAACCAATGAGGAACACTACATCGGGCGCGCCTGCGGGTCGGCTGTTCTTCCTGGTCGGTCTGATCTGTCTCACTTTTCAGCGCCAAAGACTTCATTGTAAATCGGTCCAAACGGCAGTTTCCGTCCGGTCCAGATATGAAACGATCGCAACGCCTGTCCGACCAGCATGGCGGAGCCGTCGATGGTGGTCGCACCCGCGCGGCCCGCCGCCGCGATGAACACATTGCCTTCGTTGTAATTCAGATCATAATAGATGTGCACGGCGGACCAATCCAGCCAGATCGGAAACCGTGATTCATCCGGATGGTTCCATCCGCCCAGCGGCGTGCAGTTGACGACGATGTTCCAGGGGGTGGTCATGGCCGGTCGTCCGGCGCCGTTGCGACGGGTGTTGATCTCAAGTTGAGGCAACGCCCCGGTCATCAGCCGTTTGAACGCGCGCAACCGCTCGGAATCGCGCCCCACCACCGTACAACCTCTGATCTCGTAGTCGGCGTACAAAGCATAGAGCGCGGCCCGGGCGCCGCCGCCACAGCCAAGCACAAGCGCCGCGCCGTTCTTCAATGAGGCGGCATGCGACCGCAACGGCAGCGAAAAACCGTAGCAATCGGTATTGAATCCGCAGCTACGATCACCGTCGAGAAGCACCGAGTTCACCGCCTGAAGAGCCTTGGCCACGGGATCGAGATCATTCAAGTAAGGGATTACTTCATTCTTGTAAGGTATTGTCACGGACAAACCTTGCGCGCCGGACGATACAAGCCTGCGGAACTCCGAGGGGAACTTCTCGGGCGCGATGTCATACACCTCGAATCGCCCCGAGGTCTCGAGGTGGTCGAACACGGCCTGGAAAATCTGCGGCGACCGGGAGTAAGCTACGTTGTGACCAACCAGCCCGAAATGGTAGGCATCCGTCATGATACTATCTGATCAAGCAGGTCGTAGAACTGGGGACAACTGACCGCGACTACTTCGTCATCATCGATAGTCGAAGGACCATACAGAGAGAGAGCGGCGATGGAGAAAGCCATGGCGATGCGGTGATCGCCGAAGGATTCGAAATCGGTTCCGTTGAGGTCTTTGCCGCCCTCGATAACCAGGCCGTCCTCGAGCAGGCCGCACTTGATGCCCATCTTCTTGAGGTTCTCCGAGACCGCCACCAGCCGGTCCGATTCCTTTACGCGCAACTCGGCGGCGTCGCGAACGATGGTGGCGCCGGAAGCAAACGCGGCTATCACCGCCACCATAGGAATCTCATCGATCAAAGCGACCGTCGTATCACCGGAAATCTTGCGCGCTTTCAACGGCGCGCCGGTAACGGTGACGTCACCGCGAGCTTCGCCGGAGACCACCGAGCGATTGTCGATCTGCACGCCGCACCCGACCGCTCTGAGATGATCGAGCATGGCCGTGCGGGTCGGATTGAGTCCGACGTTTTCGACGGTCAGGCTGCGGCCGGAAACAGCGGCCGCACCCCAGAAGAAAACCGCGGTGGAGATGTCGCCGGGGATATCGACCAGACCACCGTTGACGATTGCCCCTTTCTCCAGCGTGATCTCGCGTTTGAACGGTTGCGGTCGCTCCATGCGACGTTTGCGCGGGTCGTCGGGGTCGGCTACGGCCACCGCCTTGACCTCCCTCACGCTCAAACCATGGCCCAGGTCTTGCAGCATGATCTCAGTATGGTCGCGGGTGACGACGTCCTCGCGCACCACTACGCGACTGGACGATGCCAGACCGGCCAGCAGCAGCGCCGACTTGACCTGGGCCGAGGCCACCGGCAGACGATACTCGAACGACGACAGCGGCCGACCGCAAATGCGTATCGGTAAATGGTCGTCCTCGGCGAAAATCTCGGCGCCCATGCTCGACAGCGGTTGGATGATCCGTTTCATCGGACGGCGGCTCAGCGACGCATCGCCGGTCAGGGTCGCCTCGACCTTGGAGCCGGCCAGGATGCCGGTCAACAGGCGGGTCGTCGTGCCGGAATTGCCGCAGTCAATGACGGTCGCCGGGGCCACGTCGAGTCGCTCCGGCGGCGTGAGAATCAGTTCGCCGTCTCGTCGCTCGACACCCACGCCGAGCGTCTCGGCCGCCTTCAGCGATCTTTGGCAGTCGGCGCCGTTGGGGAAATTGCGTATGGTTATCGGACCTTTGGCCAGGATGGAGAACAACGCCGCGCGGTGCGCGATCGACTTGTCTCCGGCAAGACGGATACTCCCGCCGATTTTGCGGGCCGGCTTCAGAGTCCGTTTCATTGGCAGGTCCTTCCCAGCACTGAGCCGATGGCTCGAATCTCCTTGACCAGGTTATCGAAGGCGTCGGGCGTCAGCGACTGGGGACCGTCGGAGAGGGCGTTGGCCGGATCGTGATGCACTTCGATCAGTAGCCCATCCGCGCCGACCGCGATAGCGGCGCGCGAAAGCGGCAACACCTTGTGCACTTTGCCGGTGCCGTGACTGGGGTCGACGATGATCGGCAAGTGGCTGGTGCGCTTGACGTACGGCACGGCCGAGAGATCGAGCGTGTTGCGGGTGTGGTCGGCGAAAGTACGCACGCCCCGTTCGCACAGGATGACGCTGCGGTTGCCCTCGTTCATCACGTACTCGGCCGCCATCAGGAACTCCTCCAGCGTGGCCGCCATGCCGCGCTTGAGCAGCACCGGCTTACGCTGTCGACCGGCTTTCCGTAAAAGCGAAAAGTTCTGCATGTTGCGGGCGCCGATCTGGACGATGTCGGTGTACTGCGCCACGATGTCCAGCACTTCCGTATCGATAGCCTCGGTGATTATCTTCAGTCCGAATTCCTCCCGGACCTCGGCGAGAATCTTGAGACCCTCTTCTTCGAGTCCCTGAAAACTGTATGGCGAGGTGCGCGGTTTGTAGGCGCCGCCGCGGAAAATGCGGGCCCCGGAGCGGGCCACCCGTTCGGCGATGATCATGCACTGATCGCGGCTCTCGACGGCGCACGGTCCGGCCATGGCGACCAGGTTGTCGCCGCCGACCGCCACGCCGTCGACGTCGACCACCGTGTTCTCGGGATAGAACTCGCGGCTGACCAGCTTGAACGGCTTGGTGACGTGAATGATCTCCTTGACCCCCTCCATGGCGAGGATACGATCGGCGTCGACCTGCTGTTTGTTGCCGGTCACGCCGATAGCGGTGCGCAGCGCGCCCGGCATGGGGTGCGCCTTCAGTCCGGCTTTTTCGATCTCACGACATATCGTTTCCACCATCTCTCTGGTGGCGTTTTTCTCCATTACTACTAACATCTATTACTCCAGACACAAGGGTTTGTCCAAGAAGGTTCTGTTGTTGTCGTTGCGAGCGACCACCGGGAGCGCGGTAATCTCGAGTCACGTACACGATCGGTTCTCACATCGCCTCCGGCGCTTCCATACCGAGCAAGTGCAGACCCTCACCGAGAACCGTCTGCACCGACTTAACCACCGCCATCCGCGCGGCCGATAAGGCCGCATCATCCGAGATGATCTTGTCGATCCGGCCGGTGCCGTCCTTGCGCTGATAAAACTTGTTGAACGCGGTCGACAGGCGCAGCAGATAGGCGGCGATCACGTGCGGATCGTAGGTGTGCGCGGCGTCCTCGACGATCTCCGGAAAGTCCGCCAGCAGTTCGATGACACGGCGCTCTTCGATCTTGTCCAGGAGGGTGGCGTCGATCTTCGATGTAACGTCCTGTCCGTAGTTCCGCAGGAGGGAGCACAGCCGGGCGTGGGTGTACTGCAAGTACGGTCCGGTCTCCCCCTCGAAACTAAGCACCTCGTCCCAAACGAAGTTGACGTCTTTCTGTCGCCTGACCGAGAACTGTGAGAAAATCACCGCTCCGACACCGATCTTGTGGGCGGTGGCGTCGATGTCTTCAAGCGAGGGGTTCTTTTCGAGAATCTTCTCGCGTACCAGCGCCACGGCGCGGTCGATCACGTCCTCCAAAAAGATGATGTTGCCGCGCCGGGTCGACATCGTCTCACCGGCAAACATGACCCAACCGAAGTCGATATGCTTGACGCGTCCCGTCATCCGCTCCGCCTCGGGCGCGTTTTCGGCCTCCTCCAGCATGGTGATGACTTTGAACGCCTGCTTGAAATGATCCGACTGCGACGTCGCCACCACGTACAGCGATTCGTGGAAGCGATAAGTCTCCCAGCGATAGACCAGGCCGGCCAGGTCGCGGGTGGCATAGAGAGTTGCGCCGTCGCTTTTCTTCAACATGCAGGGAGGCAGGTTGGGATCATCCAGCGGAACGATCAGCGCGCCCTTGGAGACCTCGGTCAAGCCGGCCCGCTGCAACCGCTCGATGAGCGGCTCCATCTTGTCGTTTAAGAACGCCTCGCCGGTGATGACGTCGAATTCGACGCCGAGAATCCCATGAATACGGTCAAACTCGGCCAGCGAGATGCTCTTGAACCGTTCCCAAAGTTGAACCGCATCCGGGTCGCCGTCCTCGAGCTTTTTGAAGGCCAGACGCGCCTCGTCGTCGAGGGTCGGATCCTTCTTGGCCTCTTCGTGAAAGCGAACATACAGATCCAGAAGCTGATTCACGGCGTCCTTTTCGAGATCGAGCTTTTCACCCCACAGCCGATAGGCGACAATCATCTTGCCGAACTGCGTCCCCCAGTCCCCCAGATAGTTTATCCCGACGACGTCGAAGCCGAGCTTCTTGTAGACCCGCCGCAGCGAGTTGCCGATGATGGTCGAGCGGAGGTGGCCCACCCCGTACGGCTTGGCGATGTTGGCCGAGCAGTACTCGATGAGATACTTGCGGCTTTGCCCGAGATCGGAATCACCATAATGAGATTGCAGCGAGAGGACATGGTCGAGCGTTTGTGAAGCCAGCGCTGATGCATCCACTCGGACATTGATGAAACCACTCACCGCTTCGGCGGTGCCGACGGCGCTGTCGCCCAGAAGCCGGTTGGTCTCGGCCGCCGCTTTAGCTGCAATGTCAGGCGGTTTCGCGCCGAGAAGCTTGGCATAGCGGAACACCGGAAAGGCGAAACGTCCCATCGAAGGGTCCTTCGGCTTTTCCAACTGTTCGAGAATGAACCGAGCGTCAAAGACCTCCTTCTCCCCCGTCCCGGCGAAGGCCTCGACGTAGAGCGCTCTGAATGCCTCGGCCGCCTTCTCGGCGAACAACTGTCTGAACCTATCACTACTCATTGTGACCTTGCTCCACGGTCTCGTCCGCGCTCAGCACGAACTCGGATCGAGCCGCAAGCGGTTAAGATATTCGTCGACCCGCCGAAAGTCAAAACGTATTCTCGGCCGGATGACTCTCACAGGACCCGGCGCACCGAGGACAAAAACGTCCCCACCTGCTTCAGGCGAGCACGTTGGTTGGGGGCGTCGCGGATGATTCTCACCAAAGCCGATCCGATAACCACACCGTCGGCGAAGCGCGCCAGCCGGCGGGCCGACTCCGGCGAGGAGACACCGAACCCGGCCACGAAACGCTTGGACAGAGTTATCTTGAGGCGGCGCAAGTAGGCGTCGGTATCGGCGCCGAAGGTCCGCCCGCTGCCGGTCACGCCGGTCACGGTGACAGCGTAGACGAAATCAGTCGAGGATCGGTCGATCAGCCGCACTCTTTCCGGCGATGAAGTCGGCGCCACCAAGAAGACAGCCGACATCTTGTTCGATTCCACCGATGCCTTAAACCCGGTCGCCTCTTCCACCGGCAGGTCGGGGATTATAAAGCCGTCCACTCCGGCCTCGGAGGCATGCCTCAAGAACTTCGCTTCATCATACGCCAGCACCGGGTTGAAGTACCCCATCAGAATAAGCGGCAGATCGATTTCTCTACGCAGTGCCCGCACCGCCTTCAACACCGCGCGCAGGTTGGCTCCGTTGTCCAGAGCCGCCTTCGAGGAATGTTGAATCTCCGGACCGTCCGCCAACGGATCGGAGAACGGCATGCCCAACTCCACCATGTCCGCCCCGGCGTCGGCCGCGGCTTTCACCAGGGCGATAGTCGTCTTCATGTCGGGATAGCCGGCTGTGAAGAACGGAATCAGCAGTTTGCTGCGGTCCGGCCTTGCGAGAACGGCGGTGATGCGACTCACGGCGCGATCCTCCCCCAGTCGGCCAGAATCCCCATGTCTTTGTCGCCGCGCCCGGACAGGCAAATCACCACGTGGTGGGTCCTCTTGAACTTGTGCGCGTTCTTGACGACCCAGGCGATGGCGTGGGCCGATTCGAGCGCCGGGATGATCCCTTCCAGCCGCGAGGTCAACTTGAAAGCGGCAATGGCTTCCTTGTCGGTAACGGCTGCGTAGCCGGCGCGACCGGTATCCTTGAGATACGAATGCTGCGGCCCCACGCCCGGATAGTCCAGCCCGGCCGAGACCGAGTGCGGCAGCACGATCTGGCCGTCGTGGTCGAAGATCAGATAGCTGTACGAGCCGTGCAGCACGCCGGGACGACCGCGGGCCAGCGTGGCGGCGTGGCGACCCGACGTGAGACCATACCCGGCGGCTTCGACGCCGACGAGTTTCACCTTGCGCTCTTTCAGAAACGGCTCCCAAATACCGAGGGCGTTGGACCCGCCCCCCACGCACGCGACGACCACATGCGGCAACCGCCCGAGCAGACGACGACACTGCTGCTTCGTTTCGCGTCCAATCACCGCCTGAAAGTCGCGCACGATCATCGGATAGGGATGCGGCCCGACCACCGAGCCGATGATGTAAAAAGTCGTGCGCACGTTGGTCACCCAATCGCGCAACGCCTGACTGGTGGCGTCCTTGAGTGTCTTCGAGCCGGACTCGACCGGCTCCACCCGCGCCCCCAACAGTTGCATTTTGTCGACGTTCGGCGCCTGGCGCTCGATGTCCTCCGCCCCCATGTAGACGACACATTCCAATCCGAACCGGGCGCAGACGGTGGCCGTGGCCAAGCCGTGTTGACCGGCGCCGGTCTCGGCGATGATGCGCTTCTTCCCCATGTGGCGCGCCAGCAGAATCTGACCGACGGTGTTGTTGATCTTGTGCGCGCCGGTGTGGTTAAGATCCTCACGTTTGAAATAGACTCTGGGACCGCCCAGCCGCTGCGTCAATCGCTCGGCGAAATAGAGCGGCGTGGGGCGACCGACGTACGACGCCAGCAACTCCTTGAGTTCGGCCTTAAACGCAGCATCACGTTTGATCTCCCGGTAACAGCGCGTCAGTTCATCCAGCGCGTACATCACCGTCTCCGGGACGTAACGCCCGCCGTAATCTCCGAACCTGCCGCGCCGGTCCGGCTGTGGTTGTTTTCTATGAGGCATTTCTGATACTGTCACACTTTCTGATGAAGGCTTCCAGTTTGCCGCGCGACTTGACACCGGGCGACGACTCCACGCCGGAGTTGACGTCGACAATCACCGGCCGAAACCTGTTCACGCCGTCTTCTATGTTGTCGACCGTCAGGCCGCCGGCCAGAACCAGGTTTGTAATCGGTCGCGGCGGCTCGATCGACCAGTTGAACGTCGCCCCAGTGCCGCCCGGCAGTTCGGCGGTGGCGTTGTCGACCATCACCAGATCGGCGCGGCAGGTGTAGAGGCGTCCCCAGTCAGCCGGACCGAAGATGCGGAAGGCCTTGATTACCTCGAACCCCTCGCCGCGCACCTGGTCGATCTCATCGTCCGATTCGTTGCCGTGCAACTGCACGTAATCCAACTCCAGTTCATGCGCCAGCCGGAGCAGTGACTCGACCGGCTCGTCGACGAACACGCCGACCCGCGCCGCCGCCGGCGGCAGTTCGGCGATGATCGCCTGGGCTTGATGCGGTTGTACGCAGCGCGGCGAACGACGATAGAAAATGACGCCGATCAACTCCGCCCCCAGCAGCGCCGCCATGCGAGCGTCGCCGGGGCGCGTAATACCGCAGACTTTGACGCGGAAACTGGTCATGCCTGCCTCAACCTCGTAAGCAGTGCCACCGGGTCGGTCGCCTTGACGAGTGCTTCGCCGATGAGAAACGTGGTGTATCCGGCTTGCCTGAGCCGCGCAATATCCTCAGGTTCGAAGATGCCTGATTCCGACACCGCGATCACGTCAGGCGGCATCATCGCCGCCAGTCGCTCGGAGGTGGCCAAGTTCACCGTGAAGTCGGCGAGATTGCGGTTGTTCACGCCGATCAGACGCGCCCCGGCCGCCAGCGCGATCTCCATTTCGTTTTCATCATGCACTTCCACCAGACAATCCAGACCAAGCGTCTCGGCTACTCTGAGCAGCACGACCAGCGCGTTCCTGGTGTGAAGCCGCACGATCAGCAGTGCGGCGTCGGCGCCGATCCAGCGAGCGTGGTACAACTGATACGGATCGACCACGAAGTCCTTGCACAAAACCGGCAGACCGGTGGCTTCGGCGGCCGGTGCGATATAGTCGTAGCTGCCGTAGAAGTACTTCTGTTCGGTCAGGATTGACAGCGCCGCCGCCCCGCCGCGCTGGTAGTTCAGCGCCAACCCGATGGGATCGAAGTCGGGCGCGATCACCCCGCGTGAGGGGGAGCCCTTTTTCAGTTCGGCGATTATCTTGATCCCGCCTCTGGCCTCCAGCGCCTGCCGGAGTCGGAACCTCGGGCGATCCGGCATGTCATGTTCGAGTCGTTGAAGCGGCAACCGCTTTTTCAACGCTTCGACTTCTTGTCGTTTGTCCACCGCAATCCTGTAGAGAATATCCGTCACGCCGCTTCCTCCCTGGCGTACTGCCAGCCGCGACCGCTCTCGCTACGGGACTCGGCGCGGCGGAAAAAGAGAAAGAAAGCGGCCGACGACAGCAGGTAAACGCATATCGTGATGTTCATGGTCAAAGTGTAGCCGTAGTGCTCGATCAGGCTCCCCCCCACCGCGGTCGAGAGCATCCACGACGAAGTCCAGCCTACCATGAGCAGAGCGCCGACCAGTCCGTGCTCTTCCTGTTCCGCCAACTCCATGCCGAGATTCGTGATCAATGGTACGCCGAGATTCATCAAACCGCCGCGAATGACAAAAGCGACAAAGGCCAACGGCAGCCAATAGGTATACGACAACAGCAACATAAACGGCATCGAAGCGAGCTGCGCCACCACCACCGTACGCACCAGGCCATACCTTTTGACCAGAACCGGACTGGCCAGCGACCCGGCCAGCATCGAGAAGTGCACGACGGAATAATACAGTCCGATGGTGTCGGGAGGCAGCTCAAAGCGATCTCGAAAATAGAGATTCAAAAACGGGATGATCAACCCGGCCCCCAGCCCGACCATGAAGTTAGTGAAGAACACTTTGGCATAGAAACGACCCCGCCTATGAAACTGGGTGTGGGTCAAACTGATGCGGTTTTCCTCTTTGGACGGCGGGGCCGACCGGATCAACAAGAACGGTATCAACGCCAGCAGGCTGACGCCGATGCCGATGAACAGCGTGCACTGGTACCCGAAGACCATGTCACCGGTTCGTTCGCCGATCACCGCCGCGATCCGACCGGCGGTGGCCGCGCCGATTATGCCGGCCAGCAGGTTGGTGCCGAAGGAAAACGAGAACACATAGGTGCGCTCGAGCGGTGTGGTGTTGCGCATGTAGAACGGCGCGGCGGCCACCCGGTAAATGGAAAAGGCCATTCCGCTCAACACCGAAAAGCCCAGCAGCAGGTACAACTGTTGACTGGTGGCGATGAAGAAACTGAACAGTCCAAACAGGGCGCAACCGACCAGGAGGATCGGTTTGAGACGTATCCGACTCATCAGGATACCCGCCGGAATCGCGATGCAGGACATTCCGATGGCGCGCGACGACGCCACCAACCCGATCTCGCTTTCGACGAAACCCATCTCCTTGAGCATCAGGTTCAGCAGCAGCATGAACACCTGGAAATTGATGCCCATCAGAAACGAGCCGAACAAGTACAGACGCGCGTTGCGACTGAAAAGACCCAGATGCGCGGCGTAATCGACTACGCCGTTTTTGACCCGCCGCGCCAGAGTGGCAGGTTCAGTTTGGATGCGGCTGGGGGCGGAAGGAGTCTTCATCGGTTGTCGTTGGAGGCGCGAATCCAGTCTTCAAGAACACCCGTCGCGGCGCCTTCGTCGAGCGTCTTGGCGGCCAGTTTCACACCTTCGGCTATAGAATCCACGCGGCCGCCGACATAGATCATGGTGCCGGCGTTGAGGACGACAACGTCGCGATAGGGACCGCTCTCCCCTTTCAATACGCGTCCGAGTATATCGAGGTTGTGGGCCGCGTCGTCGCCGCGCAGGGAGTCGGCGCGGCGCCGCGTCAGTCCCAACTGCTCCGGTTCGAGCACGCGCTCAGCGCGGCTGCCGTCATGCAACTCGATGTAGTCGGTGGCGGCGACCACCGAGAATTCATCAAGCCCGTCACGCGAATGGGCTACGATAACGTGTCTGGAACCGGTCATTTCGAGAACATCGATCATCAGCGGCATAAGCGCCTTGTCGTACACACCGACCACCTGCCGGGTGACGCCGGCCGGATTCGACATCGGTCCCAGAATGTTGAACACCGTGCGCACGCCGAGTTCCTTTCGCGGTCCGGCGGCATGTTTCATCGCCGGGTGAAAGCGCGGCGCGAACATGAATCCGAAGCCGCTCTTATTGATGTTCTGCACCACCCTTTCCGGACCGGGATCGATATTGCCGCCGGCGGCCTCCAGCAGATCGGCCGAACCGCATCGCGAACTGATGGACCGATTCCCGTGCTTGGCCACGGTTACTCCGGCCGCCGCCGTCACCAGCGCCGCGGCCGTGGAGATATTAAACGTATGCGAGCCGTCGCCGCCGGTCCCGCAGCCGTCGACGGCGTCGGCGTCGTCCAGCGTGAGTCTCACGGCGTGGTTTCTCATGGCGGTGACAAAACCGGCCACTTCGTCGGCGGTTTCTCCTTTCTGTTTGAGGGCCACCAGCAAAGCGGCTATCTGCGCCGGAGTGGCCCGGCCGCTCATGATGAGATCCATCGCCTCGGAAGCTTCGGCCGTCGACAGATCTCGGCCGGCCATCACCTGCTGCAAGTACGGTTTCATCATCAAAGACTCTCCAGGAAGTTCTTGAGAATGTCCTTGCCGCATCGGGTGAGAATCGACTCCGGATGAAACTGCACTCCGTACAGATGGTTCTTCAGGTGCTCGATACCCATCACCACGCCGTCGTTGGTCCAGGCCGTCAGCGTGAACTCGTCCGGCAGACTGTCCAGATCGACCACCAACGAATGGTAGCGCGTCGCGATAAACGGCGACGGGACGCCCTTGAACAAAGTGGTGTGATTGTGATGGATTTCCGAGGTCTTGCCGTGCATCAAACGCGGCGCGTAGGTGATCCGGCCGCCGTATACCTGAGCGATCGCTTGATGCCCCAGACAGACGCCGAGAATAGGCGACGATCCCGACATACTCGCGACCAGTTCGTTCATGACGCCTGCATTTTCGGGGCGACCGGGACCGGGCGACAACACGATGCCCTGAGGCTTCATCTTCTGCACTTTCTTCACGTCGATGGCGTCGTTGCGAAACACCTGCACCGAGGCGCCCAACTCGGCCAGATACTGCACCAGGTTATACGTAAAGGAATCGTAGTTGTCCAACAGCAGGATCACGCCACAGCTCCCCCGGTGACCGCTTCTATCAGCGCCCGCGCCTTGGCCTCAGTCTCTCGGAACTCACGGGTCGGTTTGGAGTCGGCCACGATACCCGCCCCCGCCTGAAGGTGATATCGTTTCCCTTTCTTGACGATGGTCCGGATGGCAATGCAGGAATCGAGGTTGCCCCAGAAATCGAGATAAGCGATGGAACCGGCGTAGACGCCGCGGCGGGTTTTTTCCAATTCGTCGATAATCTCCATGGCGCGAATCTTGGGCGCACCGGAGACGGTTCCGGCCGGGAAGCAGGCCGAGTGACCGTCGACCGGGCTGGTGCCCTTCTTCAGTTGCCCGACCACCGAGCTGACCAGGTGTATGACGTGCGAGTATTTCTCCACCACCATCTGCTCGCGCACGCTGACCGTCCCGGGACGACTCACCCGACCGAGGTCGTTACGTCCCAGGTCCAAAAGCATGGTGTGTTCGGCCAGTTCCTTGGGGTCGGTCAGGAGGTCGGCGATCAGATTGCGGTCGGCGCGCTCATCGCGACCGCGCGGGCGGGTGCCTGCGATGGGGCGGGTTTCGATCTCCCCGTGCTCCACTCGGACCAGCATCTCGGGTGAAGCGCCGATCACGGCGTTGGCGCTGAATCTCAGCAGAAACATATACGGTGACGGGTTGATGCGACGCAGCCGCCGATAAACGTCCAGCGCCGAGCGCATGGAATCGACATGCCAGCGCTGCGACAACACCACCTGGAAGATGTCCCCTTCGCGGATGTAAATCTTGGCGCGACGCACCATGCGTTCGAACTCGCTCTGTTCGTACAGCGGTACGACGCGCCCTCCCGACGGTTGGGACGGCCGCACGCGCCGGGCGCCGGCTTGCAGTTTCCTCGTCAGTCGCTCGATATCGGCCACCGCTTCGTCGTATTTCTGCTTCAGCCCGGAGTCACGGGCCTCGTGCAGGATGTTGACGATGAGCAGAATCTCCTGCTTGAGATGGTCGAAAGCCACGATCCGGCTGTAGAGTGCGAAACGCATCATGGGCAGCCCGATGTCGTCCGGGTTGCCGTCGGGCACCTTTTCCAGCCAGCGCACGGTGTCATACGAGAAATACCCCACGGCACCGCCGGTGAAACGCGGCAACCCCTCCACCTGGACCGGACGGTAGCACGAAAACAGTTCCTTGATGAAATCGAGCGGGTTGGCCGTGACCTGCCGACGTCGACCCTTTTTGCGCAGGACCACTCTGTCGCCATCCCCCTCGACCACCAGAAACGGCTCGAAGCCGACAAAGGAATAGCGCGCCAGCTTCTCGGCTCCTTCGATGGACTCCAGCAGAAACGAGTCCTTTGTGCGTCCGGCCAGCTTCATGAAGGCCGAGACCGGCGTGTCCAGATCGGCCGAAATCCGGCGATAGACCGGTATGACGTTGCCCTTCCGGGCCAGCTCGCGCACGTCGGCGAACGATATCATCGGAACGGGAACACTCCTTTGGCAATATAATCGACCGGGCCGGTCAGTTCGATAAGGTCGAACGAGCGATGCCAGTGTATCCGCAGCGCGCCGGTTTGGAACCGAACCTCACAGTCCCGGTCGACGGCGCCGATCATCACCATGGCGCAAACCGCCGCGGCCGCCCCGGTGCCGGACGAGCCGGTGGCTCCGGCGCCGCGTTCCCAGTCGGCCAGGTCGATACGACGGCGGTTGACGACCCGCACGAACTCGACGTTGGTGCCCTGGGGAAAAGCCGGGTGAGTTTCGATCGCCACGCCCAATGACCGCCAGTCAAAATCGAAATCGTCCACCGTCAGAACGGTGTGCGGATTGCCGACGGCCAAACAGGTGACAGGGAACTCCAATCCCCCGACCTTGAGCGGCGCGTTGATCATCACCCGCCGCTTGCTTTTGACCGGCACCTTGTTCGTCTCAAACTCCGGCGAGCCGAGTTGGGTGACGACGACCGCGCCGCCGCCGGCCGGTTTGAGAATCTCGGCCTTGTGCGGTTGTCCGTCCATCTCCAGCATGAACCGCCGCCGTCGTCGATCTTTGAGGTACTCATGGAGAGCGGCGATGCGCAACCCGTTGCCCGACTTCTCGGCCCACGAACCGTCGGCATTGTAGACGTCGATGCGGGTGTTGCCTGGGCGCGAGGAGACGTACAGAATTCCGTCGGCGCCGACACCGGTGCGACGGTCACAGATCGCCCGCGCCAGCGGTCCCAGACGACCTCCGGCAAGGCGGCAAGAACCGGCTTCGATCACCAGGAAATCGTTGGCCAGGGCGTGATACTTGGTAAACGGAACATTCATGGATCCCAAGTAAGGTCCGCCGACTGCCATATCAAAGCAAAAAGTGGCAAGCCGCTCCTCCGCACTTCGCGCCACGTGAATGGCAGGCTCGCCTGTGTCATTCCCGCGAGGGGGAGTGTTGAGACAGTCCCGTTTGCCGTCATTAGGTGCTGTCAGGCGACACGCCTGACAACCGGTGGCTCAGTGGGCAGGCGTCGGGCGGGGTCACCCGACGCCACCTTCGATTGAGGCTCCAGAGACAAGCCCGAGGGCGGGAATCCATCCGTGCATGACCGAGATGATTGAACTCTCTCACAGGCACGGTAGGATTCTGGAGCGCCAAGCTATGACGGGAATCCAACCATGAAAAAGCCCGCTCGTTGAGCGGGCTTTGGTAATGTATCGGACTATTATCAGGTCGCATGCGATCCGGCGCAACCCGATGTTAGCGCACTAAACGTGCTCTTTGAAGAGTTTGCCCAGCCGCTTGATCCCTTCGACGATGTTCTCGTGCGTGGCGTTGGAGAAATTCAGTCGCATCGTGTTCTCACCGGCGCCGTCGGGGAAGAACGGTTCGCCGTAAACGTAAGCCACCTTCATCTCGATCGCCCTGGGCAGCAGATCCTTGGCCGACACATGCTTCGGCAGTTCGACCCAGAGGAACAAACCACCTTCAGGATGGGTCCAGGTGCAACCCTCGGGGAAGTGCTCATCGAGCGCGCGCAGCATGATGTCGCGTTTGACCCGGTAGTCCTGCTTGATTATTTCGATATGAGGTTCCAGCTTGCCGGACGACACGTACTCATGAATGATGTACTGATTGAGGGTGTTGGTGTGCAGGTCGATACACTGTTTGCTCTTCTCGAAGTACGGGATGATGTCCCTGGGACCGTTGATCCAGCCGACGCGGAAACCGGGCGCAATCGTTTTGGAGAACGTCCGCACCGCGATAACGGCATCGCCGCCGATCGACTTAAGTGTCGGCAACGTCTCACCGGCGAAGCGGATACTGCCGTACGGGTTGTCATCGACGATAGGGATTCCGTATTTGACGGCCAGCTCCACCAGGGTATGACGCCGCTCGAGGGACAACGTGATGCCGGTGGGATTCTGGAAATTCGAGACCGTGTAAATCGCGGTCGGTCGGTATTTCCTGATCTTGTCCTCGGCCTCCTCCATGATCATGCCGTCGTGGTCCATGGTCACCGGCGCATACCTGGCCTGGTAGGCGTTGAACACCTGCAAGGCGCCCACGTAGGTCGGGTATTCGACCAGGATGTACTGACCCGGCGTAACGAAGGTGCGGGCCACCAGTTCCAAGGCCTGCTGTCCCCCCGCCGTGACGATGATATTCTCGACCGCGGACGGCACCTGTTTGCGCCTGGCGCGTTGGGCCAGCAGATCGCGCAGCATCGGGATACCCAGCGTGAGCGAATACTGCATGGTATCGCCGCCGTACTTGGACATGGCGTCGGCCATAGCCTCCTTGATGTCCTCCAGAGGGAACAGTTCCGGAGCGGGCAGGCCGCCGGCAAACGATATCACGCCAGGTTGCGACGAGACCTTGAGGATTTCTCTGAGAATCGACGATCTCAGATTCTTGACCTGGGGAGCGATCGGCCAGCGATCGGTATTGACTTCGTTCTTTTGAGCTACCACCATCGAGGTCTCCTTTCCCTCGTGCCGCTATCGCAACGAGGCGTTGCGCAAGGCATCGCCCGCGGGCGGCCCTGCGGCGTCTCTTTCGACTTCTGTCTTCGACTTAATTATACCGAAGGAGGCGGCCGATTCCAATGAAAATCGGTGAGGATTTGTGAAAAAAGGTGCGAGCAACGCACGGCGTTTTACGATATGAATCCCCTGTTTCGCCGGCCCAAGAAGAAGCCACCGTCCGGATTCGAACCGGAGACCTACTGATTACGAATCAGTTGCTCTACCAACTGAGCTACGGTGGCCTACATATCTCGCTTTTCGGCAGCCCATGATAGGTCGCCCGGCTATGTCTGTCAAGAAAAAGCAAGCGGCATCCATACTATCGACCCCGACGGTTTCGAGATTTTGAGCTTGGCCCGTCGGTCGCGCCTCTCTATATTCGTATCTCAACCATGCCACGCGACGACACTACAGTGAAAAACGCTGAGCCTCGGCCAGAGAGTTTTCGTCGGCGTCTGCAAGACGTCGACGGACGTTCGATGATCATCGTGCTGGTACTGGTCTACGTGCTCGTGCTCATCCGTACCGCCTGGGTCTCCGATGACGCCTACATCACCTTCCGCACCATCGACAACTTCGTCAACGGCTATGGCTTGCGCTGGAACGTGGCCGAACGGGTCCAGAGCTACACTCATCCTCTTTGGATGTTCCTGATGACGTTCGCCTACCTGCTAACCGGCGAACTGTATTTCACAAGCATCTTCTTGTCCCTGGGCGTCTCGCTGGCGACCGCAGTGCTGCTGGTCTATGCGGTGGCGCAGTCGAGCCGGTCGGCCAGCCTGGCTTTGGTCGTTCTGATCTTGTCCAAAGCGTTCACTGACTACTCCACGTCCGGTCTGGAGAATCCGCTTACCCATCTACTCCTGTCCCTCTTCGCGCTGGTATACTATCGATTCGAGAACAGCCGACGGACGCTGCTGCTGCTGTCGCTAATCGCTGCTTTGGGAACGTTGAACCGGCTGGATACCGTGCTTCTTTATCTGCCGGCCCTGGTCTATACGTCATATCGCCTGCGCACCTGGAAAGTGTTGGGTCCGATCGCGATTGGCTTCACGCCGTTGATACTATGGGAGGGGTTTGCGTTTTTCTACTATGGCTTCTTCGTCCCCAACACCGCGTTCGCGAAGCTTGGCGCCGGGATACCACGTTCCGAGATGGTTTCGCAGGGTCTGGCCTATCTCCTGAACTCGATCACTGTTGATCCTCTGACGATGTTGGCTATCGCCGGCGCCGTGGCGATGGTCGTGGTCCGAAAGACCGGGCGGCACATCCCTATGCTGGCGGGAGCATTGTTGTTTTTGGTTTACGTCGTTTACGTCGGCGGTGATTTCATGACCGGCCGGTTTCTGACCGGGCCACTCCTATTATGTGCGATAGTCACGTCAAGGTTCGAGTTGCCGAACTCGTACACGGGGATGCTGGCGCCGCTCGCTGTAGTACTCGTGCTTGGCCTGAGCTCGCCGTATTGTCCCATATACAGCGACTCCGGCTACGGGCGGGACGGGAATCCGGCGGTTGTGGTTTGGCAGGGTAACGGAGTGGCCGACGAACGTGGTCATTACTATCAGGATACCGGTTTGCTGAAGTGGACACGCGGTCTGCGCATGCCCCAAGTCGCCCGGATGAGACTTGGGGAGGCTTGGAAAAACGGGGACTCCGGATCGGTGGTCGTTGGCTGGGCCAACGGCTTCGCCGGATTTGGAGCCGGCCCGGGGATCTACATAATTGACCCTTGGGCGCTCAGCGATCCGCTTCTAGCGCGGCTGCCGGCCGTTAAACGAACTCTGTGGCGCGTCGGCCACGCTGACCGAATGCTCCCTGAAGGTTACAAGGAAACGGTTGAAACCGGACAGAACGCAATTGCCGACAGTGGACTTGCCGCATATTACGATAGATTGAGCGTTATCACACGCGGACGGCTTTTGTCATGGGCCAGAATCAAAACGGCGATTCGGATGAACCTCGGCTACTACGACCGTCTGCTCCCATCGACGACGGCGCCACCGTTGCGAATTCCTCCTGAAAACGTCTCCGTGGTGGTTGCCCAAGGGTCGCCCTGGATTGGCGAGGGCGCTACCCGGCTGGATCCTGCCGGAGCGCAGATCGACTTTGACAGCCGCATCAAAAACCGGATGTTCGAGATCGCGCTGGATCACAACGACGAGTACCTGTTGGTTTTTATGGTCGGGGACGACTCCGTCGCGAGCATAGTGGTGCCGCCTGCCAACATGCCGACCGGAGGTATGGCGATACACCTGCTTGACGTTCCGGAAGGGGTCGCCGTGACCGGATTCGATGCCCTACGGATTTATCCCCTGTCGGGGGACAACTTCTACTCGGTGGGCCATCTGCGATTCGGCGAGAACGAGACAGCCATGGACCCCGCGCCCGCCCCCAAGCCGTGATAAAAATCGCCCGGCGGCTGTGTTGCCGGCTTCGCTTGGCCTGGCTCGCGTTTTTGTTGCATGGATGGTTTTATCGGCTATCATTCTCCTATGATCGGTATCACACCAGCCTCGCTATGGAGCCGCCATCGCACCTGGGCGGCGCCGCTTTTGATCTTTTTGATGGCCCTGGTGGTCCGTCTGGTCTATCTCAGTCAGGCTGAATCCTCTCCTACCTTTCTCCAGCCGATTATGGATGAACGATACCATCTGCACCTGGCCGAACAGATCAATACCCCCGACGGTCTGCCGAACGAACCCTACTACCGGGCGCCGTTGTATCCGTACTTCCTCGCCTTCCTGTTGCGAATAACCGACGATTCTCTCTATGCCGTTCGGTTTATCCAGATCATACTGGGGTCGCTATTGCCGATTCTGATTTACTTGATCGGTCGGCGGCTGTTCGATCGTAGAATAGCCTGCTGGGCGGGCGGCGTGAGCGCCCTTTATCCAACCTTCATCTACTATGACCAGGCCCTGCTGATCGAGTCGTTAATGGTCTTGTTGACGGCGCTGTTGTCGCTGCAACTGCTGCGCTGTGAATCCGAACCGGAGCGAACCGTTCCGTTCGTTGGGACCGGTCTGATGCTGGGTCTGGCCGGGCTGACCCGTCCCAACATTCTGCTGTTGGGACCGGCTCTGTTCGTCTGGGTGTGGGTGGTCCTTCGGCCCCGGATCGGCGCTCGGGCGGCGCTGGGCCGGTACTTTCTTGTCGCCCTCGCTTCGTTCGTGGTGGTTCTGCCGGTGACCGTACGCAACTACGTGGTGGGTGACGATCTCGTCTTCATCGCCTGGCAAGGCGGCTTCAATTTCTTCGTCGGCAACAACCACGAGTCCAACGGCTGGTCGGCCGCCGTGCCGGGCATCAATCCCACCTGGGAGGGGGGTTATCGGGAAGCCATCGCCATCGCCGAGGAGACCGAAGGGCGCGCCTTGAAACGCTCCGAAGTCTCAGACTTCTGGTATCGTGAAGCCTGGCGAGAAATCCGGGACGATCCGTCGAGGTTCGTGGGTCTGTTGTTTCGAAAGCTGCGGCTGTTTATTAACGGTTATGAGATACCCAACAACCAGAATATCTACCTGTCAAGAAACCTCGCGTCGGTCATGCAGCCGCTGATGTCTGCAAACTGGATTTATTTCCCCTACGGTCTGCTGGCCCCATTGGCGGTAATCGGCTTGGTGCTGTCCCTTAGTCAGTGGCGGCGGTTTCTGGTTGTTTATCTGATTTTGGGCTCGTACCTGGCTACACTCCTGTTGTTTTTCGTCTGTGCTCGGTTCCGGCAGCCGCTGTTGCCGTTTCTCATTCTCTTCGCGGTCTACGCCGTGTTTCGGCTTATCGAGTTCAGAGCGCGCCGTCAGGGGAAGAACGTGGCTCTGGCCCTTTTCATGCTGGCGCTGCTGATTGTGGAGTCGAACCATGACGCCTTGGAACTGAACCCCAGGCGAGTGTCGGCCGAGGATCACAACGTCATCGGCAACGCGTATCTGGTGCAAAACAACCTGGCCGGAGCGGAGATGGAGTACAAACTCGCGCTGACCGCCGACTCGACTTTTGCGCAGGCCTATAACAACCTTGGGCTGATCGCCACCCGGCGCAACCGCATCAGAGACGCGGTCGAATTCTTCAGTGACGCCGTGAGAGTTGACCCCGACTATGTCGATGGCTACACCAATCTGGCCACCACCTATCTGGAGGCGGGCGATGCCAATTCGGCGGTAATGATCCTGGAGCGGGCGGCTGTTCGCCGTCCTCTCAGTGATTTGGTTCACCTGAAACTTGGCGTCGCCTATTTCGAGACGGACCGTACCGGTGAGGCTGTTCAGGCGCTTCAGCGCTGCCTACAACTGAACCCGGCCAACGAGTCGGCTCGAGAGGTATTACAGAGCATTCAAAATCAACCGACCAACCCATAGGTTCGATGACGAAACCCAGGTCAACAGCTTCGTCGTAGGCCGTGTCGTTCCCCCCTCGGTCATAATTGGGTGGCTCCGATCTATGCGCTACCGGACTCTTCGCGGCAGCAGCGCCGCCATCAGACCGACCGCGAATATCAAGACACCGGTCGCCAGTTTGACATAGACGTCCCAAGCCGGCTGAGGCGTAAGGGTCGACTCCCCCGGTCGGTTCGGGTTGTAGCGGATGTCGATTGAATCACCGACGCGGTACTGCTCAAGCAATCCTTTGGCGGCGTCATACTTCTTGTATTTGCCTCCGAAACCGGGCGCGTGCAGGTGGGACACTCTGGTGTATTCGGCGCCGTCGACGATGTATCGGTAAGTAATCTCCGGTCGGTAGTTTCGTCCCGCTTCGATCTCCGTCTCGATGATTCGACCGGTAACGTGCGGCCAACCGCCAACTTCGGCCGCACCCCGGAGGTCATACGTAGCCCAGAGCACCAGAAGCACACCTGCATGCAAAACCACCAGGCCAACCACTCGCCCTTTCGCGGTGACCGTGGGGAGTCGGCCGCTGCGCTTCCACACTCGCCTTACCGAGAGAACAATTAGGGTGATCGGCGTCAGAAGAATGATGCCCCAAAGATACATGCACGCCTCTAATCAGTTTCGAGGAATCTATCGCGGTAGAAAAAGAGCGCAAGCAAAATCGCCTGCGCTCCAAGTCACGAATCTGTTGAGGTCCTATCGGTCGCCACTTCAACAACACCATCTTGCGTGACTGGGAGAAGCCGCCGGCATCCAGCCGGTAGAAATAGACACCCGACCCCATGCCCTCACCGTCGAACTCGACCGTCTCGACTGCCCCTGCCTCGGCCGTGCCGGCAAGCACTTTCGTCCCCAACCTGGATAGTTTAACCCCCGTTTTCCGCTCGACCAACGGCCAGAGTGGTTGTGCTCAAGGAATGGCCGCCAATTGTCGGCGGATATAATCGAGCAACTCACCGGCCGGGATGGTCTCCTGGATCTCTTCAGCCTTAAGCCACTCCTCGCGGTCGCTGGTCAGGCGCGCCTTTTCACGACCGGCGGCGAGGTTCTTGACCGTCACCGTGCCGGCCGTAAACTCGTCGGAGCCGGCGATCACGGCCAGCGGGATGCCCACTTTGTCGCCGTACTTGATCTGCTTGGTGAGGTTCCTGCTGTCGCCGCAATATATCTCCGAGGGAATCCCCGCCGTGCGCAATCTCCGCAGGATGGCCAGGTAATCCGGCAGGTGCTCGCGATCCATCACGGTTACCAGCACCTGTGACGTGGCGTCCTGAAGCTTGAGCGCCTCGAGTTCGATCAGCGCCGCCAGCAACCGGTCGAGGCCTATCGACGAACCGGTGGCCGGAATCGACCGGTTGAGAAAACGATCAACTAGGTTGTCGTACCTTCCGCCGGAGAACACCGAGCCATAGTCCGGCAGATCGAGCAAAGTCGTTTCGAACACCGGGCCGGTGTAGTAGCTGAGGCCGCGGACGATCGTAAGGTCAATGCCGAACTTGGAATGATCGACCCCCATTGTCTCCAGATGCCCGTCGATGGCGCGCAACTCGTTCACTCCCTCGCGCGAGGCTTTCATATCGCCCAGTAGCGACAACGCGCGTTCGAGCGGCTCTCCCCCACGCTCCTCGGCGATATCGAGGAACTCCTCAAGCCGAGCAATCTGCGCATTCTCCAGATTCAAACCCGAAATCTCGTCGCCGGACGGATCCACCCGCCCCGGGCCAAGCTCGAGAATCACCGCTTCTCTCCCCTGCTTTTCCAACTTGTCGATGACGCGCATGACCTCTTGCCCCTGTTCGGTCGGGATGCCGGCGTACTCGATCAGACCGTTCAGGATCTTGCGGTTGGAAAAGCGGACTTTGAAGCTGGCGATGCCGAGATGGTCGAGCGTGCCCACCATGGTGGCGATGATCTCGGCGTCGGTCAGCATGTTCTGCGAGCCGACAATATCGATGTCACACTGCATGAATTCGCGAAAGCGGCCCGGCCCCGGTTTGTCGACCCGCCAGACATTACCATACTGGTAGCCGCGAAACGGCAGCGGCAGATCGGGGTTGCCGGCCACGAACCGGGCCAGCGACAGGGTGAACTCGTAGCGCAGCGACATGTCGACGTCGTCCGGGCCTCGAAAACCGAACAGTTCGGCCAGCGAGTCCTTGCTGTAATGCGGACCCAGCAGCGTCTCGGCGAACTCCAGCGACGCCGTTCTAAACGGCAGAAAGCCGCGCAACTCGAATGCTTCGCGCACTTTGGCCAGCATTTTCTCGCGGGCGATCTGTTCGACCGGGGGGGAGTCGCGAAAGCCCTTGAGGACCTGCGGCTTCACCTTGTCGGTTTTTCTCTTCTTGTTTTCGGTCATCTTCTGTTCGCCGTCATTGCGAGGGAGTCCGCCGCCAGCGGACGATCGCGGCAATCTCATCTTGTAGGTCGAAACCCTTGCGGTTTCGACACAGGTAAACCTGTTCCTCGCGCTTCGCGCCGTGTAAGTCAGGTTCCTTGGAAAACCTGACGTTGGCTGGATCGCAGGGATCCTGCCCTACTGCTCTTCGCACCGTCATTGCATCATGTCTGTCATCCCCGCAAAGGCGAGGGTCCATCCTTCTGGATTCCTGCTTTCGCAGGAATGACGCTGTATGGTGGCGTCATGCGACCTCGCGTGACGCTGGTTACGGTTCTATCATGGCGAGACTGGCGGAGCCGCTCGCGGCGATCTCAATTGCGGAGTAATATAGGGATTTGAGAAGGGTTGGAAAGTTTTTTGTGCCTATACCCCCTCTTAGTCAACCTGGTGAATCAGTGTTTATGGGTTAGAATCCCCCATACACAAAACCCCTTACCTACACCCTCTTTTTTCATTACATTGCCCTTCATGAGAAACGAACATCCCGACCGAAGGAGACAACTGTGAACGTCCGCATCGTTATCGCGCTTTTCACCATGCTGCTCATAGCCGCAGCCGCCACGCAGGGCGAACCGAAGACGGAAGGAGCTGTCGATTCCGGACTGATCAAAGAGTATCAAAAGCAACTCGAAGCCGACGGCGACCCGACCTTTCTGATCAATGCCATCACCAACAACAGCATCAAAGACCTCTCGCTAAACCGCGAACTGCTGTTGACCCACAACGATATCGTGAACCACTCCATGAAGTCGGCCGGCATCACCGACCAGGAATCCTCCGGGCGCTGCTGGATGTTCGCCGGGTTCAACGTGCTCCGACCGGATCTCGCTACGAAGATGAAGCTGAGTAAAGTCGAGCTATCGGAATCATGGCTGGCCTTCTGGGACAAGATGGAGAAGTCCAACCTGTTTCTCGAGGAGATAATCCGCCTGCGCGACAAACCGATCGACGACCGCGAACTGCAAGTTATCCTCGAAGACCCGATCGGCGACGGCGGCTGGTGGCATTACTTCACCGACCTGGTCCAGAAGTACGGCGTGGTGCCGAAATCGGCCATGCCGGAAACCAAGCAGTCTTCAAACACCGGGATGCTCAACGAACTGGCAACGGCCAAACTGCGGGGGTTCGCCTCGGAGTTGCGTCAGATGCATGTCGCCGGCAAAAGCGAGAAAGAACTCCGCCGGCGCAAAGAGACGATGCTGTCCGACATATACAGGATCCTGGTCTACACCTATGGCGAACCGCCGACCGAGTTCACCCTGCGCTATAAGCAGGACGTGGAGGACGAGGACAAGGACGACAACAAGACCCAGACCGACAGCACCGATCTCGACATCGGGGATGAGAAGGACGAACCCAAGATCGTCGAAGCCAGATTCACGCCGGCCTCGTTTTTCGAGGAGTTTTTCGATGGCGAGTTGCCGGAGTACGTCGCCCTGTGCAACAACCCGACCCGCGAGTACGGCCGGCGGTACCAGATCAAGACCAGCCGCAATATGTACGAGAAGGAGGATTTCGTAATACTCAACCTGCCGATTGAGCGCCTCAAACAGTATTCCGCCAAAGCGCTTCTCGACAGCCAGGTGGTTTGGTTTGCCTGCGACGTCGGCAAGCAAAACTACGGCGACTCCGGGGTTTTCATGGAAGGAATCTACGATTACAATCGTACCTTCGGGACGGACTTCCGCCTGTCCAAAGCGGATCGCATAAACTTCAAGGACATCTCCCCCAACCACGCCATGGTGCTGATGGGGGTCGACACGGCCGCCGACGGCACGCCGGTGAAGTGGCTGGTGGAGAACAGTTGGGGCAGTAAAAAAGGCGACGAGGGGAACTGGTATATGTACGACGGCTGGTTTGATGAGTACGTGCTGGTTACGATCATCGACCGGCGTCAGATGGAAGACCCCGAACTGGAGATGCTCAAGCAGAAACCGATTCCGGTTGAAGCCTGGGACCCGTTTTTTCTGGCGTTGCGCAGGCTGCAGTAACGACCGGGAGCGCCAAACTCTGTGGATATTATCGCCCGTCTAAAACAGTTCGTACCGCCGGAGCGACTGTCGACTCATCCGGATCAGTTGGCGGTGGCTTCGAAAGACGAATCGACCATCGACCCGGTCACGCCGCTGGCCGTGGTCTGGCCGGCCGACGCCATGGAGATCAGCCGTATCGTGATGGAGTGTCGCGAGACGCAGACACCGATTACCACGCGCGGCGCCGGGAGCGCTTTGGAGGGTTCGACTATACCATCGGCGGGCGGCATCGTGCTTGACGTCAGCCGCCTTAACGAGATTATTGCCCTCTATGTCGATGACCTGCAAGTCGCAGTGCAACCAGGGATTATCTACGACGACCTAAACAACAAATTGAAGGGCGAAGGGCTCTTCTTCCCCCCCGCGCCCGGCGGCTCCGGCGACATTGCCACCGTTGGCGGCATGGTCTCCACTAATGCCAGCGGCATTTACTCAGTCAAGTACGGCGCGACACGCAACTATGTCCTCCAATTGGAAGTGGTCACGGGCGCTGGTGAAAGAATGACCTTGGGGTCGCGGGCCGTCAAACGTTCCAGCGGTTATAATCTGGTTGATTTGATCTCGGGGTCCGAGGGCACCTTAGCCATTATCACCGCCGTCACCCTCAAGTTGGCCGGGTTGCCCGAAGGACGGCGGCAGAGCGCCTTTAAGTTCGGCGATGAAGCATCCGCGGCCGCCGCTGTTTCGGAGATGTGCCGCTACGGATTGGACCTGGCGGCGGTGGAGTTTCTCGACCGCGCTTTGATTCACGCCCTCAACCGACTGAAGGACTATGGCCTAGAGGAAGCGCCCGCCTTGTTCCTGGAGTTCCACGGACCGTCGGCGGTGCTTGACGCCAACAGCGAGTTGGCGGCTTCAATCTGTGAGGAACTGGGCGGCCGTCCGCTGACACTGGCCGATGGGCAGCGCCCGTGGGAGATTCGTCACTACGCCACCGACGCCGTGAAGCATCTCAAACCGGGATATAGCATCATCCGCAACGACGTCGCCTTTCCTATTTCATCTCTGCCCAAGGTAGTGGCGTTCTGCCACGAGGCGGCCCGCGAGGCCGGCCTGATCATCCACACTTTCGGTCACGTCGGATTGGGGCTGTTGCATGCTCTGATTTTGGCCCGGCGCGAAGAGGCCGAGGAATGGCGGCGGGGATTGGACCTGAGCGACGGGATCATTAAATATGTGGTCGAGTTGGGCGGCACCATCTCCGGGGAGCACGGTATCGGTCTCGGTCACAAGAACCTGTTCGGATTGGAGCACGGCCCGGCGGTGGACCTGATGCGCAAGATCAAGCGTCAGTTCGACCCGGACAACATATTGAATCCGGGCAAGATATTCGATCTTTAGACCATCTCTCGATTCGGCGCCGGTCGGTAGAACGATTGTCCTCTGCGCTAGATCTTGTGTACCGAAATCTGGCTCGAATTCACCAAAGCCCGCCCATCACGCTGGCTATGGAGGCCGAGGTGATAGATCGCCTTTGGACGATTGACGATGTTGTGAGGGGCGGTTTGTTGTTCTGGTGAGCCTAATGCGGCTCGATAGAACCGCGAATCTAAACCTGATCCGCGGCACGACCGATCGGTCTCTTGACTAACCACAAGGGAGAACGTATATTAGTCGCCTATTGGGAACACCGATAGGATTAGATGTTATAACTATACGATGAAGTGCTGCCTTCTGACATTGGCTGTATTACTGGTCGGTTCGGGCTTGTCGGCCCGGCCCGGTCTGGAGATTCCGTCGAAGATGTTCGACTTCGGCAGTATACCGGATCAGTCAACGGTGAAACACAGCTTCTGGTTCAAGTCGGTCGGGACCGACACCGTGCGAATCAGTAAGATCGCGACCACTTGTCAATGCACGACCATGCCTCTGACGCGCGACTGGGTGGCTCCGGGCGACAGTATGCTGGTAAGTGTGTTCTGGGAACTGGGGCGACGGATCGGCAAGGTCGGTCAGTACCCCTCGGCGCTGCTTGTCGACGACCCGAAACCGCACTATATGTCGTTGATCGGCCAGGTGGTCAAGAATCCGAATCAGGGACGGCCGGTGTCGATATCGCCGTACAAAGGGGAGTTGGCCAGAACCGCCACCAGGTCGATCGACAGCGTCGGCTTCATACTCACCAATCATGGCGATGAGGACTTGACCGTAAATGTAGTCTCGCCGCCCCCGGATGAGTGCTTTGTGAGTTTCCCCGGATTGATCCCGGCAGGTGGTCAGGCGGCCGGCCATATTAAGCTGAAGCCGGAGTTTTCCGATGGGGAGTTCATGAGTTCAGTGACGCTGGAATTCGAGGGGGAGATAAAAAGCCGCCTGACGATTCCGATACGACGGAAAGCATATTGAGCGACAAGATAGTTCGCCCGCATGGTTGACGAGCATAAATCACAGTTCTGATAGAGAAAGGACCCAAAGGTAATTATGAGCAAGCTGATTAAGGCCGGCGCCCTGGTTGTGGCGTCTCTGTTGCTGGTCGGCAGCGGTGTGGCGGCTCCTCGGATGTTGATCAAGGATGCCTCCTTCGATTTCGGCTACTCGCCCCAAAACTCCAAGGTATCTCACGTGTTCTGGTTGTATTCGACCGGCGACGACACGCTCAAGATACTGAAAGTGACCCCCGGCTGAGGTTGCACCAAGGCGCCGTTGGAAAAGACGGACGTTGCTGTCGGTGACAGCACCAGGCTTGAGATTATCTTCGACACCAGGACCTACAAACACGCCGTTAACAAGTCGCCCAAAATCGAAACCAACGAGGGCGGCCCCGACAAGGTGGTGCGGATCTCCACCTCTGTGGTCGAACGACCCGACTCCACCTATCCGGTCATTAACACACCGTACAAGCTGGACCTGTCGCAGTTCACGGAGAAGAAAGTGACCCAGAAGAAACTCGAGATCGCCAATGTCTCGGACGAGGATCTCGAGATCACCCTGGTCTCCTCGGCCAAAGACTACTTCGACGTGACCCTACCGAAATCGGTCGGCGCCGGCCAGACGGTCGAGGCCGGGATCGAACTTCACGATGATGTTCTGGAGAAGACATTCGAGAAGTCGTTCACGTTTGAGTTGTCCGATGCAAAGCATAGCCGGTTTACCGTTCCCGTGAAGCGAACGGTGCGTAATCCCGGAGCGGCCGGGACGCGCGCCGGTGGCGTCGGCAGTAAGTGATCGGCTGACGGGCATCGTATGATAACAAGCCGCTCGAAACCCGGGCGGCTTCTTTACGGCCCTTTATCAACGTCATCTGGGTCGCCGGGCACGGGCTCGGCGCCGGAGCCCATGTCAAACCACTCTTCATCCAAGAGTTGTTGCCACTCGTCGCTATAAGGCTCACCGTCGACATTGGAGTGCACCAGTATGAAATCGTAGTGCAACGCACCTTCTTCAAAAATGAAGAACTTCCCCTCCTCCAATTCCCAGTAATACCAAACCTGCACGGGGGTGCCCGTGAGCCACGCAGCCGTATTATCCTCTATTTTGGAGGGGCGGCCGTACTTCATGAGGACGCGACCGAGGTGCGAACTCCAACCGTCGGTATGATCGGTATTCGACGAGAACAGCCTATTGGCGTCCTGGTAACGTTCGATCAGGTCAAGCCGGTTTTCGATTTCGGGTGTCTCGGGGTGCTCATCATGATCCTCCCACCAGCGGTCCAGGTAGTTCAGCTTGGCCCGGTCGCCCAGCCGCGACAGTACTTCTTCCTCCGTAGGCGCAAGCAGGTAGGTGACCAACTGTATTTTCTGGTCCAAGGAGAGTTTGCTGTAAGGATCAAGACTGCCACGTCCGGCTGCGGCCTCCGCCAACATCTCGTCGGAGAGGATCTGAAACGGAGCGAAGGCGGTGTCGGCCTGGGCCTTCTCCTGATCAAACACGATCAGGCGTATTAGATATACACCACTCGGCCACTCCGCGATATCGACCGACTCCGCGACTACGGCCGACACCCCTGAGCTTTCCAGCACCCGCCGGTCGAAGGCCCGGAGTACGGTGCTGTCGGCGTTAAGAGCGGCCAGCGACGTTTCTACTTGCGTCGACCGGTCAGAAAAATAGGAGAGATTGTAGGCTTCGGCGTAAAGATAAAGCGCTCTGTCGCCGGGGCCGAAGATCGCGATGGGATTGGGAATTACCTGGTAGCCGTTCCTGACCATACGCCGATCGACGCCGGTTGCATTGTCGCCCACTGGCGTTACACTGTAGGCAATACAAACGCTGCTGAGGGCTACTCGGTCCTTCGCTGGCGGAATGACCTCGAACGACGGGTGAAAAACAGCGGCGCGCCGTTTGTTGACGGCATCGATCACGGTGAGGCGGGCGGAGTAGATTCCCGACGGTAGATACAGCGACACTTTGTTGAACAACCGGAAGCCTGGCTGGGCCGCCTCCTGAAGGTCGCCGACGCGAATCGAAAAGTACGTCGAGGCCGAGTCGATCACGGCGCCGCGCGGGCCGAAAATGTTGACCTGAGCGAAAACCCGTGCGTAGAAAAGCGAGTCTTCCCCCTCGGGTCGGTAGAACTCCAACTCATGTCGATTCAGCGAGAAGCTGAACTCGGCCAGGTTCAGAGAGTCGTAAGCCGGATTGGGGTAGAGGTTCAACCCTCCGTACAGTGTCAATGGCCGCGTCTGGACAGCGCCGAGGCCGCTCACCAGCACGCACCAGGCAGCCGCAACCAAGACCAGATTCGATGCGCTACGCCACACAAGCCACCTCTCTAGAAATCAGGTCGCAAATGGAGACCGTCATACGGGTATACCAGACGATAGTCGCCGTCCTCATTCTCATCCACAAACGTGAACTGCCGATAACGCCCGCCGCGATAGTAGTGCCACTCCTGGTAGGGATGGCTGTTAGGGGCGAACGGATAGTCGTCGATCTGGTCCGGCTCACCGTGCTTAATGTAGACCCGACCCCGGTCGGTCCGCCAGCCCGGCTGCCTCATGAAGGTGAACGACTGGTTGGCCAGCCGCACGCGTCGGAAGAACTCCTGGCGTGTCTCGTTATCTGCGGTGCCTGGGGTCGGGTCGCGGCGCCGCCAGAATTCGTTGAGACCGTCGAGTCGCTCTTGGTACGTTTCCAACTGTTCCAATTTAGAAATCTCGTCCGGTTCGGCGATGTAACTAATCAGATCAAGCGTCGACGAGTAGTCGTGCTTCAACAACGCCTCCTGGGTCCAGGCGATGGAGAAGGTGGTGATAAGTTCATCGAGCTTGCGAAGGCGTCGTCCTCTCAGACGCAATTCCAGTTCGTAATCGCCGGGGGCCAGTGAATCGAGTGACATCTCGCGCAGTTGACGCGTTACCGGTTCCTCCAGCGCGATGGTCATACTGTCGCGATAGACCAAACTCCCCCAGCGCCGACGGACGGCCGTCTCCACAAAAACGCTCTCCTCCTCGTCCGCGCCCTGATAGATTTCCAGATAATACAGCAGCCGGCTTTGATCGGTGCTGTAACTGTACTCGTGCGTCACCGACGGCACCAGAGTAAAGTTGCCTTTATCAAAAACCGACGAGTCTTCCGATTTTTGCTCGGCCGCCCTCACGAATTCAACTCCCGACAGGGTGGGTTTGCGGCTTTTCAAATCCCTGAGCTTCACCTCGAACTCACGGAACATGACCACGTCCGAGTTTTTGTCACGCAACGTGACCGCCACCTTGTATTTTCCGGGCTCCAGAAGGAACGATGCTTGATTGGTGCGGAAGTCCGACCCCGACCGGGTTTGCGCCTCATCGGCCAGAGCCACCTCCCGTTCCTTGCCGTACCAATCCACCTGTCGGCCGCCCTCGTCCCAAACCCGGATTGTCATCTCATACGTGCCGACGAAGCGATCCCCCATCGCCTGCCACTGGAGCATATAATTGTAGAACTGGCAATACACTTCCAGCCTGGCGCGCTCGGAAGGCGGATCATAGAACACCCCGTGGTCGACTACCAGGCCGGCGGGCTCGGCTGTTTCACCGGCTCTGTCGTCAAACTGGGCTGCTACCGACCGCGACAACCAAACCAGCAGGCCTGCCAGCACGACAGTAGAGTAACGCGAGATCATAGTTTCAGACTTCTAACGCTCGACCGATACCGATCGTTCAAATAAACCCGGCGCACCGGCTGATGGCAAGCTAAAAGGGAGTGTCGGGACGTGGCGCTATTCGTAACGCAGGGCATCGATGGGATCGAGCCGCGAGGCTTTGTAGGCCGGGTAGACGCCTGAGACCAATCCGACCGAGACCGACACGACGAAGCCGACAGTTATCCAGAACACCGACAACGAGAGAGGGAAATCCAACAGGGCGTTCACTGCCAAACCCAGCACGATGCCGGCGCCGATCCCGATACAGCCACCTACGCCGGACAGGGTGGTGGCCTCGGTGAGGAACTGCATAATGATGTTGGAGCGTTTGGCGCCGATGGCTTTGCGCACGCCGATCTCGCGGGTGCGTTCGGTCACCGAGACCAGCATTATGTTCATGACCCCGATACCGCCGACCATGAGTCCCACCGAAGTGATAATGATCATGGCCAGATAGATGTACTTGGTGATGTTAGCGGCCTGTTCTTTGAAGGTGTCCTGTGTGAAAAGGGCGAAGTTGTTTTCTTCGTTGAACGGTACGCGGCGGTATATTCTCAGAGCGTTTATTATCTCTTCCTTGGCGACGTCCATCTCCTCGCGGGAGCGCGATCGCGCCACCAGAGTCAGCGCCTCCTCCCACGGAAGCCATTTTTCAAAGGTGGACAAAGGTATGGTCACCAGGTTGTTCTGCCAGTCATTGCCGAAACTGGACGCCACTTGCTCCAGGACACCGATCACCTCAAGCCGTCTGCCGTTCAACCGCACTTCCTTACCGACCGCCGCCTCGTTATCGAACAGCGCATCGGCCGTCCGGGCTCCCAAAACGCAAACCATCCCCCTGAACTGCTCGTCCGACTCGGTGAAGAATCGCCCTTCCCGCATATTCTGGTTGGTTACGCGAATATAGTCCGGCCAGGTGCCGAAAAACCTGAGGTTACCGACTTTGGTGTTGCCGTACTTGATGACATTGCCGCCTTGCGCCCAATAGTGGTTTTGCGGCGCCACGCCGTCGACGTGGGGACAGTTCTCACGGATTGCCAATGCCTCACCGACGCTCATGTAGGGACGGTTGCGCTCGGCGTCGGTCAATTCGTCCCAATCGGTTCCGGCAGGAAAGCGGTCGATTTCAATGATGTTGGAGCCGATGTTGTCGATCTCGTTCTCGACCGCCTTATCCAGGCCGTCGATAATCGAAGCCAACCCGATGACCGAGGCCACCCCGATCATAACACCCAGGATGGTCAGGGCCGAGCGCAGCTTGTTCGACCTCAGCGATCCCAAACCCATCTCGATCGCGTCTCTGACTTCAACCCACGTTAACAGCATGATGTTCTACTCATAGCTAAGAGCCTTGATCGGGTCCAGACGAGCTGCTTTCATGGCGGGATAGAGACCGAAGATTATGCCGATACCGGTTGAGATAGTCAAACCGGACAGCATGGCAAAGGTCGACGGGGCGATCTGCATGTCGAGCATCCCCACCAGAGTCTCAGCGATAAAATAGCCAAGCACAATCCCCACCAGTCCTCCGGAGAGGGTGGTCACCAAGGCCTCAAAGAGAAACTGCAGCATAATGTGCTGCTGCTTGGCGCCGATGGCCTTGCGGATACCGATCTCGCGCGTCCGCTCGGTCACGGAGACCATCATGATGTTCATGACGACTATGCCGCCGACGACCAGCGAGATCGACGAGATGCCGATCAACCCCAGGCGAAATATACGGGTGATGGAGTTGAGCGCCTCCAGTATATTGTCGGCCGTCAGAATAGCGAAGTCGTCCGGCTTGTCGTATGGCACGTGGCGCTGCGCGCGCAGAATCATCCGCACTTCGTCCATGGCGTCCTCGAGGCGCTCCAGCGATACCGCTTTGACCATCATCCGCACGCCCCGGCGGCCCGGCGGGCCGAACTGCTTCAGGTGTGTGGAATACGGTATGAAAGCGAAATCGTCCTGACTCTCGCCGAACATGGTGCCGCGCTTCTTGGCCACGCCGATGACGGTGTACTTGACGCCGTCGATCCGCAGCGTTCGCCCGATGGGATCGGTGTCGCCGAACAGTTCCTCTCGCACCAGGTCGCCGATGAACACGACTTTTCGGCGGTAAGTGTCATCTTCAAAAGAATGGAACCGCCCCAGGCCGACTTCGATGTCGGCGATGTCTGTCATGTTGAAGGTCGCGCCGCCGATATAGACGCGCCTCATGGTGTTGTTGCCGCGTTTTATGCGGGCGCTGGCGTCGATGCGCGGGCATACTTTCTCGCACAACTCGCAGCCTTCCTTGATCAACACCACCGACTCGTCGTCGAGCGGTTTGCGCTTCATAATCTCTATCCACTCTTCTTCCGACGTGATGATGCCGCCCGCTTTCTGCACGATGAAGGTGGTCGGACCCAGCACCGCCAGGTCCTCCTCGATCGCTCCCATCATCCCCTCCAGCGCCGAGATGATCGTCATCACTGACGTCACACCGATGATCACCCCCAACAGGGTCAGTCCGGAGCGCAGCCGGTTGGCCCAGAGGGCCTCGACGGCGATCTTAAGCAGGGAGGGGGCTACCATAGTTAGGCCACCGTTCGCCGGTCGGCGGGAATCACCTCATCGTCGGCGATCTGCCCATCCAGGATCGACAGCACCCGATGGGCGCGCCTGGCGATGTCGCGCTCGTGCGTCACGATGATAATTGTGTTGCCTTGGCTATGGAGGTTGTCGATCAGTTTCATGATCTCCACCGAGGTCTTGCTGTCCAGGTTGCCGGTCGGCTCGTCGGCCAACAGCAGTGACGGGTCGTTGACCAGGGCGCGGGCGATGGCCACGCGCTGCCGCTGACCGCCTGACAGCTCAGTCGGCTTGTGATGCATGCGGTCGGCCAGTTCCACTTTGGTCAAGGCCGCCGTAGCCTGTGCCGCCCGGTCGGTCGAGGCCGAACCGTTGTAGATGAGCGGGAGTTCGACATTGTGCAGGGCCGACGCCCGCGGGAGGAGGTTGAAGGTCTGGAAAACGAATCCGATCTCGCGGTTTCGAATGTTGGCCAGTTCGTCGTCGTTCATGGTGCTGACAAGCTTGCCGTTGAGATAATACTCCCCCTCGCTTGGCGTATCGAGACAGCCGATCAGATTCATCAGCGTGGACTTGCCGGAGCCGGAGGGACCCATGATGGCGACGTACTCGCCTCTCTCAATGGTGATCGACACACCGCGCAGAGCATGCACCTTTTCCGAACCCATCTGATAGGTTTTCCATATGTTCCTGGTCTCAATCAGCGGCATGCTTAAGCTTCTCCGTTCTCGCCTTTGTCCTCGCGCGCTTCCACCTCGTCGCCGTCTTTGATCGTCCTCAGCACGCGGTACGGTCCGGAAATCACCTGGTCACCGTCTTCAAGACCGGACAGCACTTCGATGCGCTTCTGGTCGGCGATACCGGTGGTGATGGGAATGAACCGCGCCACGCCGTCCCTGATGGCGAAGACGCCCTTGATCTCCTCTCGCTCCACGTCGTCGGCGTCGACCGTATCGGGCTCATCGGTCTCGTCCGGCTCGGCCGCATGGACCTCGCTGGCGCCGAGCGAGCCCGAATCCTTGATCGTATCGGTTCTGGCCCGCTCCAATGAGTCAGGATCCAACTGGCGCATTACCACGGCGCTGTACGGGATCGTCAGCGTCCCCACTCGACTGGCGGTGGTGATGTCGACGGTGGCCGACATGCCCGGACGCAGTTTCACGCGCGGATCGGTGAACACGACTTTCACCCGGAAGTTCGTCGACTGAGCATCGGTGCCGAGACCGGAGGTGATGGCGGTGTTGCCGATCTCCCCCACTTCCCCTCCAAAGGTGGTGTCCGGGAAGGCGTCGACCTCGATCTCAGCTTTCTGGGCCAGTTCGATTTTGTTGATCTCGGTTTCATCGACCTCAACCTCGACCTCGAAGACGTCCAGATTGGCGATCGTCAGGAGCGTTCTTCCCTGGGTGAAAGCGGTTTGGGCGGCCGCAATCTCCCCTTCTTCGCAATCAACAAAGGTGACAATCCCGGACATAGGCGCCGCTATCTTGGCCTTTTCCAGATAATCAAGCTGTTTCTCATAGCGGGACCGCAGTTGGCTGGCTTGGGCCCGCATCGCCTCGTAGGTCGACTTGGCCGACTCGAACGCATACTTGGCGTTCTTGTACTGCGTCTCGGAGGTCAACTGGCGGTCGTACAAACTGCTCTGACGCTGGTATTCCTCGTCGGCCTGGTCCAACTGTGATTTGGAACCGTCCAGCCGAGCGTTGACCTCAGCCACGGCGTAGCGCGCCTGGTCGACGTCGGTACGCAACTGCACGGTGTCCAAAACCACCAGCAGATCCCCGACCTTTACGTAGTCCCCCTCACGCGCATAGAGGGCGACGATCTCGCCGTTGATCTCGGAGGTGATATTCACCTTGGTCTGCGGCTGAATGCGACCCGAGGCAGACACGAGTTCCGTGAGATCCCGGCACGTCACATCATCGGCCTGCACGGTAATGGCTTCGCTGGTGTCCATGGATAGATTAATGACCACCAGCGCCAGGACAACCACCGCTCCCGAGACAATCAACAATGTTTTCTTTCGTTTCGTCATAACAACAACCTGTCTGCAATGAAGCTTCGAATCTCTTGTCTTCCTAGTAACGACTGTGACCCATCGCCTTGTCCAGACGGGCCACGGCCAGATTAAGGTCGAATCCGGCCTGAATAAGTTCGACTTGCGCCTGTTTGAGCGAAACCTGAGCGTCGAGCAGATCCAGAATGGTCGCCGCACCCAGGTTGTACTTCTCCTGAGTTATATTCAAGTCCTCGGTGGCCGCATCGACCGTCTCCCCGGCCACTTTCGTTTGTTCATGGGTCTTTTCCATGTCGAGATACGATTTTCTGATCTCTACGGTCACCATGTTACGGTACTCCGAGGATCCGGCCAGGGCGTTGTTGCGGCTGACCTTGGCCGCCGCCACGCGCCGTTCCCGGTTGAAGCCGTCGAAGATGGTCCAGCTCACACCCAAGCCGATCGACATCGTACGCGACGAGAAATTGAAGGTCGCAGTGTCGCCCTGAGTTCCATCAGACCAGTACAGGCTCCCCTGCCCGGTTACGGTCGGGAGATAAGACGCGCGGGCCGCACCCAACTCATGTCCGGCGGCGTCGGAAAGCTTCAGTGAGGCCAGGTATCCGGGATGATGTTCCATGCCGTAGCCGATAGCCTGGTCCAGACCGCCCTCGTAAACCCGAGGAGTATATTCGGTCGAGAATTCCACGTCGCGGTTGGGATCGATCCCTATGGTGAAGGCGAGATCGGACTTGGCTTTGGTGACATCGTTGCGGGCCGACAGGAGCGCCAGGCGGTCCTTGCCGTATTGCACCTTTTGTTTGAGGAGGTCCGATTTGGCCGCCGAACCGAGATCGAATTTCGACTGTATCAGCTTCATCTGCTCCTCACTGCGCTTGACCGCCTTCTCCTGCACATCTGCGTTCTCGACCATGGCCAGGTAGGCGTAGTAGACCATCTTCACCGAGTAGACCAGGTCATGCTCGGAACCGATCACATCGAGTTTGGCGCGCTCCCGGGCTGCGCCGGCGCCGGCCAGACTGTACCAATCAGACAGATCGAAAAGCGACATATCGGCCCGGAGTCCCCATGACTTGTTGGTGCGGTCATTGTCATCACCGACATCCACGAAGACCGTGTCCAGAAAGGTGGAATCAATGATGGTGTCGCGGACCACTTCGTATAAGATGTTGTCGCCGGTGCGATAATCGGTGAACGGAAACGTGTCCAGAAAGAACTCGACATCGTCCGGCTCATTGATATAGCCTCGGAATTCCCTCCCGTACTCAACGTCGCGTTCGTAGCTCCTGGAGTAGCTATAAGACGCACTTACCCGAGGCAAAAAAACACCAAGAGCGGCGCGCTTGTCGGCCTTAGCCAAGTCCTCCGCTCCACGGGCGGCTATAATAGACGCCCGGTTTTTTAGAGCAAGGTCTATGCAATCATCAAGGGTCAGGGTTTCCGCGTGCGCCGTTGCCCCGAAGGTCGACACTATTAGTCCGGCGAATGTGATAACGGTCAGGAACGCCTTCATCAATTGTCTCCTATCAAAACATACTTTTTACAACTGCGGCCAACACGCCGAAGACCGACAGCAATCCCATCGATAAGACCGACGTCAACAGTCCTTTGTTGCGCGGGAAACGATAAATAACCGACAGACCGATTCCGATCACGATGATTTCCCATATAATGAACAGATCGATTCTGGACAAAGCCACGTACAGGGCGTCCTCCAGACCACGATCCGCCACCAACACGCCCAGATTGAATCCCACCGCCAGGCTCTTTTTGGCCAGAACCAGCGGCATGGTCAACATATGGCCTACGGCGAAAATAAGTTCGCCATAGAGCATCAGCGACAACAGCGTCTTGAAACCGGCGTGGCCGGCGAAGACGACATTGCCCCAGAATAAGGCCAGCACCGCCGCCGCCAACGGCGCCAACAGAAACACCAGGGTGCCGCCGCCTACAGTAGAATACATCAGTATCTGGCGCATGTTGGGCGGCGCCGACTGCCCCTGAAGTTGTTCCTGGAGTTGTGGCGAGTTAAGCTGCATTTCGACGAGTTGGTCGCTCATGAGGTAGAACGCCACCAACGTCAGGACCCCGAGCACTATGTACGGGACCAGCACTTTTGGTTTGTGCTGAATTTGCTCGAACCAGCCGGCCGGGTTGTAAAACACTTGGGCCAGCCCCTTGAATGGGGATACGCTGATCGCTGTTGGCTGCGACTCAATAGCAGCATTGTCTTGCTGTTCCATTCTTTACTCCTCTGCGCTCTCCATAGTCCTCATTAACGAGAGCGGTTGACAAAAGTTTCACCAGGGCTTTACTCGACTTGGATACCAACAATACGGCGTCGCATTCGACTCCGCAAAGAAAAAAAGATGCTGTCCGCCGACCCCCGGACAGCATCATGTTGTCGACATCGCTTACAGCCCTACCTGACCAGCGCCGGGCCGACTACCAGCGAAACGATAGCCATGAGCTTCATCGAAATGTTCATGAACGGTCCCGAGGCGCCCTTGAAGGGATCACCGACGGTGTCGCCGGCCAGCATGCCGCCGAGCGCCTCGAGGCCGAGGATCAAGTCGACGATGATCGGAGGCCAGCACCGCCAACAAGCCGGGCGCCACCATCTGCTGTAGAGCGCCGCGAGTGGTGAGGTCGTCACAAGTGGCGGTGTCGGGTTTGGTTTTGCCTTCCATCAGGATTTGATCTCACGGAGCTGGCGACGCACCTTCTCGACCATGTTCCAAAACAGCAGAGCGAACGCCACTGCTATGAAAATGACCAGTATCGAGTACTCCCGTCTCAAGAAAACCATGGCGCCACCGTGGCTGTGCTCGGAGATTTCTTTCATCACATCGGTCCCGGCTTCGCGGCCGCTAATCCAGAAGAATAAGATGAGCGCAAAGACAAACCCGACGATTCCGATCAGGGCTGCCAAACAACCCGGAGGCATGCCCAGAACATTCATTAACACCTTCTCCTGTTGCGACTTACAAAGTTAGTTACATTTTTCACAACCTGCGAACATGCCGGGGAATATATCGCGAGTCCCGCTGGCTGGCAAGCGAAATCTGCCTACATTAGAGAACGCACAGTGGCCCCCTCACCCACATGGTTGGCAGGGCGACAGTTGCCAATCGGAAACGGAAAAGCCGCCCCTGCTCATGCAGAGGCGGCTTTCTCATGCAGCTTTGTCGCTAAGACCGAAACCAGGGCCTACGGACACGACGGTGGAGCCGGGCCCTGCGTGTACATGTAGTCGGTCAAATACGTGAGATCCGAAATATCAACGTCCTCGGCCGAGTCATAGCCGGTGGTGGCGTCATCACTACCGTCGACGTTGACCTCAAACCAGCACTTGGGCAGTGGCCCCTGAGTGAACATATAATCCACCAGATAGACCAGATCCGAGATGTCTATTGCCTCAGTGGTATCCGCATCCACGTTGCCGCGGATGCCCACGCAGCAGTACCATTCGGCGATGTAAAAGGCACTATCAACTCCGGCATAGGTGAACTCACCGCCCGCGATCAGCCTGGAGTCCCACTCCGCTAGAGCCCTAATATGGGGGTTCGTCCCCGATCCGAAAGGCTCCCAGTCCGTGCCGTCAAAGCGGGCGACGTTATCGGCATCGACACCATCAACAACAAGAAAGCTACCTCCAATGGTCAACTGTCCTTGGTACAGCATCATGGCGGCAATCCAGCCACTGGCCAACCCTGAGCCCAGTGAGTCCCAGTTGGATCCGTCCCAGCGGGAGATGCAATTGGTGTGGATGCCACCCGAATACTCATAATACCCCCCGACCATCAGATCGCCGTCGTAGACCGTCAGTGCTTTGACTGTCTCGCCCTCGTAATAATCCCCCGCCCCCGCGCCAAGCGAATCCCAATCCAAGCCGTCCCATGACGCGATTCCATTGACATCTTTGCCACCAGCATATACAAGAAGACCCCCGACGATCAAGTCGCCGTCGTAAGGAGTCGCGGCATAGGGATAGGCATACACCCCAACGCCCAGCGAATCCCAATTGGCGCCATCCCATCTGGCGACACCGTTGGCAATGAGACCGCCGGCTCTGGTAAAAGACCCGGTCGGGATCAAGTCGCCGTCGTAGACAGTCAGAGCATTAACATGTCTGTTCATCTCCGATTCCAGCCCCTCCCAGTCTGAACCGTCCCAGGCCGCTATACAAGCGGCGGAGTCGCCGCCGGCCGTGCGGAAATCACCCCCTGCAATCAAGTTACCGTCGTACACTGTGAGAGCCCTGACCCAGTTGTTCATCCCTGAGCCCAGGGGCTCCCAACTCGAACCGTCCCACCTGGCAATGTATGCCGCGCTGTCGCCTCCCGCGATGGTGAATTCGCCTCCCGCGATCAGATCACCATCGTATACTGCCAGGGCGTGCACTTTGCCATTCATTCCCGAGCCTAACGGCTCCCAGTACCGATCATCGTCTGCCCGCACTCCAATGGCCAGGGCAACCAAAGCCGGTACCAGGCTCCAATTTACGATGGTTTGCAAACTACTCATCTGTCCTCCTCGGGATACTATCCCGTCTTGGTGTTGTTGCGCGCGGACCGCCGAAGCAGCCGCACGGAGTTGCGAACCTTATGTACAGACCATGTTGATAAAAGGGTTCATTGTCCGGTTGGGAACTCCGGACTTACGTGAACGATGCCGGCGTAAGATGCCCGGAGATGTGAGCGGTGTCACTTTTGGCATCCCACGCCTCAAGATGAAACGTGCAACCCTGTACCTTTTGCTCTAAGTGTAATGCGCACGAAGATCGTTGTCAACCGATATTCTTGCCTGACCGAACACACGCGCCGCCCCAAAAGAAAAACCGGCGCCCGAAGACGCCGGTTCGGTGGTAGTCGATAATGCTTTAGAACCTCTGGATCCTCGCCTGAACCTGAGGGAATCCAACCCGGTCGCCCATACCGAAGGTCCCCACATTGGTCTTATTAGACATAACGAACTGCTGGTGGTCGGTCTGAACACTGAAGGTGTCGGCGGGTATGTCTCTGGTCTGAACAATCAGGGGGAAGTTGGTAGTGTCCGTCAAAGCATTATAGGGATGCATAGAGATGAAAACGGTCCCAGTGGACCGACCTCCCGGCGGCACCAGGTTGACCTCGATATCCGCCCCGGCGGGTGGGATGTTTCTGAAGAAGTCCTCGCCCGGATAGGGCGGCACCCGTACCGGGTCGTCGACATACGGGTTGTCATCGTCCGGTTGGAACAAATCATAAAACAGACCGGTGGACAACAAGCGGCCGTCAATCCCTCGGATCAGCGAATCATGCTTATTCAGCCCCACCCAGGCGGGCGGCGTCATTTGACCCACGCCGACATTCAAGTCGCGGATAACCGACGATACCACCCAGCCGCGGTACCACCAGCCCATGCGGCGAAGGTCCGGCAGAGGGAGGGCCACCTGCTTGAAATCGTCGTAGCGCCCGGTGCGCATGGGACCGGTGCTCCATTCCAGGTCGACGCTGGTCTTAAACAGATTCCCCTGGCCGGAGTCGCACTCGGTGAAGGTCTCCACATCGAAGAGTACGATCTGCTTCTGAAGCGTGTCAAAGCCGTACACCACGTCAACGGTGTCGGTCCTAATGTTAAAGATGTTGACGATACTGGTGACACAGTCACCCTCGTCGTCGGTGAAACTGACAGGTGCAGGTCTGACTGTATCAATGGTCCAGCGCGTCATGGCCAGAGTGTCCTGAATCGTGTAGGTTTCCTCATCGTAGGTCGAAAACCAGACGGCTGCGCCGTCGGTGCCGGGGTCGCGACCGTCGGAAGGGGTCTCCATGTTGAACTCCACCGCGACATACCACAGCGAGTCGCTCCTTGGAAACACCAGGTTCAATTCGCTTTGGTCGACCGGCATGACCGTGTCCATCAACATCACCGGTCCCGGTATCGGCCCGCTGCCGTCGGCGCGCTGGACGGTCATGAAAATCCACCGGTAGGTCAGGATGTCGCCGGCAAATTGAAATCGGTTGCTGTCCGCCCGCTCCGTTCCGTCGAGTTCGTGATAGGTGTTCGTTGTGAAGTCGTAAAGGAACGGCTCATCCATAGAGACCGACTCGTACAGGCTGTCACCATAAAGCTCATCGGAGATCAATGTATCAGCCGCCCAAAGCTGGTAGGCCATGCCCGGCGGTGTCGTGGGCAACCGCTCGGCCATTAAATGAACTACAGTGGTCGACTTTCCGACGATGATATCTTCCGGTTGAGTGCAACCCCACCAGAAGGCGGTGACTGCTGCCAGGAAGGCGGGAATCAGAAGCCGTTTATGACGCCTTAGCATCTAAGAATACCTCCTCCGATCCGGAATCGGGTACAGCAATATTTCCAACCTACGAAAGGCCAATATAATCTTCGCCTTAATCCATTGTCAAGCCTTTCTTTCCCTTGTCGCAGGCTCACCCGGTAAGACGTTCGGGGAGCGCCCGGCATCTAAAGAATAATGGCCCGAATCCGATAAAAAACGTTAAGAACCATAACAACTTGGCAGGAATAATACTTTGGAACATTGTCCCGAATGTAACGCCCAGAACCTGAGCGCGCAGGCGAAGTGCTGTCCCAATTGCGGGGCGGATCTTTCCCCGGCCACCGAACCGACGCGTGACGTGGAAACCGACGACGATCTTGAGTTCGTTGTTACCGAAGCGCACGGTCAGGATCCCGAATTCGTCGGCGACGCCGGCCTCGCAACGCCGGGTGAAAGCCTGGATGTGAAGTCGACCAGCGACCTGGTCGAAGATGAAGCCCAGGTCCATTCCACCGAAGCGCGCTCGTCCCACTCCGGAGATGCAGCGCCCGAGGACCTCAGCCCTATCGGTCGCACCGACGCTCCCCTGCCGCCAGCCATCGAAGACCTTGCGGCTGATGGTGGGCGCAGTTCTATCGGTGCGTCCTTCAGATCGTCGGGCGCCTACCGGCGGCTTCCCCTCACCCCGACACCACCGCCGGCGGACAAAACCTCGCCGGCCGACGACGAGGGGCAGTATCTGAGTGACCGGGAGAAAGAAGAGATCATCCGCAAGATCAGCGCCGGTACGACGGCGGGCGCCGACCGCGCCGAGCCAACGGCCGACCGGCCGGCGGCGTCCGTTCAGCCTGCCGAGCCGGAGTTGTCAACCCCCGGTATGGCTGAACGCGGTCGCGGCATCGCGTATTTCTACCGCAACTACATTCAGATCGCCGGCCGCCAGCAACTACACGATGAGGACGAACTCCAACTCGACGGCCGCTGGTACCGCCTGAAACCGAAAAAAGTCAGACCGGGGTTCCTTATCGGAGCCGGCGGGATCATGTTTGCCGCCATGCTGTTCATCATCGCCTCGCTTCTGGTGTCGGACGGCGGCGCCGGCGACGGTGAGGTGATCGGCATGGCGTTGGACGAAAACGGCCGGCCGTACCTCCACGGCGCCATAGTTCGCTTCCCCGATCTAGGGGTGGCGGTGAAGTCGAACCCCCAGGGGTTCTTCCGTTCCGGTCAGATCCCCAGCGGCACACACAAGATGGTTTACAAAGTCGACGGCAAGCAGATAGCCGAGGACTTCATCACGGTTGCCTCCGGCGAGATTTCGACTGTCAGTCTCACACCCCGACCGCCGGAGGAATACAGTTCGAGCGATCGCGAGGCTGCACTGGCGGCGGCTGTGAGCGAGAATGAGACAAAACCAAGTACTCCCGAATCCGCCGGCGACAAATCGGCAGCTACGAGCAAAAAGAAAACCGACTCCAGGTATGCCAAACTGACCTTGGATGCCAATGTCGACGGAGCCAGGCTGAGCCTCGACGGAAGCGTAATGGGCGCCGGCAACGTGACCTACTCGCGCCTCACTCCGGGCAAACATGAGTACTTCGTTGAAGCCGACGGCTACCAGCCGGTTAAGGGCATAGTCGAATTGCAGGCCGGCGAAGGTCGTCGCCTCGAAATCGAGCTTAGCCCGATGGCTGCGGCGCAAAAAGAGACCGTCTACTCGCCTGAAGATTACTACTATTCAGGCGTGGCCAACGTCAAAGCCGGTCAGAAGGAAATCGCCGTCAGCGACTTCTCCAAGGCCATCGAGCAGAAACCCAGCTACGCGGAGGCCTATCTGGCCCGTGCAGACGTGTACAACCTGACCAAAGATCTGCCGGCGGCCCACGACGATTACATCCGCGCGGCCGAGATATTTCGCATCAACAAGGACTTCAACGGCGCCATTACCGCTTACAACAGCGCTATTGAGGTAAACAAGAAGTCGCTCACCGCCTACCTTGGCCGAGGTGACCTCTACCTGGCCAAGGGAGAGGAGATTGCCGCCATCGCCGATTACGAGGCGGCCGCGAATATCGATAAGAAAACTGCCGTGGCCCAATTCGGCCTGGGCAAAGCAAGGTTCCAACTGGGCCACTACGACAAAGCGATAAAGCACTTCAAGGACGTCCGAAAACTCGACGACCGTAACCCGGTGCTGTATCAATACCTGATGCTTGCCTACCTCGCCGTCGACGACATCAAAGAAGTGAAGAAGAGCTTCGAGAGGTTCAGCGAAGTAGCATCGGAAGCCGACATGCAGCGCATGGTGGCCGACCAAAAATACAGCGCCATTCTGCGCGTAGTGGATAAGAACTGATTAAACATGGCATCCAAACTCAATTGCTGGCAGTTCAAGAACTGCGGTCGCGAACCGGGGGGCGTTCTGGCTGAGATCCTGGGCGAGTGTCCGGTCGCCGCCACGATGAAATACGACGGCCTCAACGACGGTATCGGCGCCGGTCGCGCCTGCTGGATGGCACCCGATTCGGCCTGTCGGGAAAGCCGATCGCAGTTGCCGCGGATCGATCCTTGCCACGCCTGTGAATTCTACAAACGGGTATTGTTCGAGCAGGAGGAGCAGACCCGTTTCCGCTTTACATCGATCTCCTTCTGAGCGCATGGCTCCGTGGGGCGGCATGCCTGCGATCCCGCCGCCGCAACCACACACTGATCCAGGTCGATCCCCGAGGTATCTCATTATCGTGCGTCACCCTTCGACTTCGCGCAGGGTGACGTTCTTATACGATCGAGATACCTGGTAGCAGTCGAATCGCGACAATCGGTCGCATGCTCCCGCTGAATCCCAGGATACGGTGCGTACGCAATGGCCGTCTCATCGCTATCGCTCCCCCTTTTCTCGCTTGCGGAGTGAACTTTTTCGGCCTATGTTCGTCCAAGGTAGCATGAACGCAAACATTTCCATCGGAGGAAAAATGAACCGCAACGTCTTAATCATCATAGCACTCTTCACTCTCATTCTGACGCCCATCTTCTCGATGGGCCAGACCAAAGACAAAAAGGCCGAGTCGCTGTTATCAAAAGGCAAATACATTCCCGACATCGCCACCTTTCTAAACATCGGCGGCAACGATCCGGCCGGCTACAGTTGGGACGGAAAGAGCATCTTCTTCACGTCGAACATGTCCGGCGCCAACCAGGTCTACCGAATCACCGAGGAGGGCTGGCCGTATCAACTGACGACGTTTGAGGACGGGATAGACTTCTTCGTCTTGTCCTATGGCGGCAGTATGGGAATTATCGGGGCGTCCATAGGCGGCTCCGAGCAGTCGCAGCTATATCTGATGGATACTCAGACCGGCCGCGTGCTGCAACTGACGCGTTTCGAGGACGTCCAAATGGGTTCGGTCGTCTGGGCGCGCGACGACGGGTCCATCTTCTATCGCTCCAACGAAGAGAACAAGCGCGACTTCTTCATTTATCGCATGGACATCACATCCGGCGAATCCGAGAAGATTTACGGTGAGGAAGGCAGCGGCTACAATTATGTCGCCGATCTCTCGCCGGACGGCGCCAAACTGATCATCGCCAACTTTACCTCGAACACCAACAACGAATTGTACCTGCTCGACCTCGCCACCGGACAACCCCAAAAGCTGAACGACGACGACCATGACGTCATGCACGGCTCTCCCACCCTGCTGCCGGACAACCGGAACATCTGGCTCACCTGCAACGACAACGAAGACGGCATCCAGCGCCTGGCCACGATGACGGTCGGCGATCCCAAGATCAACTTTGTCAGCGACGGCTGGATCGATCCCAAATGGGAGATCGACGGCATGTATTTCTCGCGCGATTACAAGTACCAGGTCGCGACGGTGAACGAAGACGGGTATCTGCGTCTGAAGATGCGCGAGTTCGCCACGCGCCGGGAACTCCCCGGCCCGCCGCTCGACGGCATTCTGGGTGGCGGACTTTTTGATCAGGACGGCGCTTGCCTTGTGTCATTCACGGGACCGACCCGCGCCCCGGACGTCTGGAAGTGGAACCCGCAGACGCAGGAATTGAAGCAACTCACTTTCTCCATTTATGCCGGTATCGATCGCAGTCTTTTCCGCGACCCGCAATTGATTCGGTACCAGAGCTTCGACGGTCTGGAGATTCCGGCCTTTCTTTATCTGCCGCCGGACTACATCAAGGGGAAACCGATTCCGTTCATCGTGGACGCTCACGGCGGACCGGAGAGTCAGTACCAGCCGTCCTTCGTGCGCAACATCCAGTACTTGATGCTGAACGGTTATGGTGTGCTGGCCCCCAACCCGCGCGGCTCATCCGGCTACGGTCGCGACTATATGAATCTGGACAACTACAAGAACCGCAAGAACTCGCTCAAGGACTACAAGGCCGGCGTCGATTGGCTGATCGCCAACGGTTATACCAAGCCGGGGATGATCGGCATTCGCGGCGGCTCTTACGGCGGCTATGTCGTGGCCGGGATGATTACCGAGTATCCGGACCTGTTCGCAGCGGCGGTGGACGCGGTGGGGATCGTCAATTTTCAAACGTTCCTGGAGAACACCGCAGCCTACCGCCGCCATCTCCGAGAAGCGGAGTACGGACCGCTGACCGACCCGGAGTTTTTGGCGGAGATTTCGCCGATCCATAAGGCGCATCTGATCAGGACGCCGCTTCTGGTGGTGCATGGTGAAAACGATCCCCGCGTGCCGATCGGCGAGGCGCGACAGATTATTAAGGCAATAACGGCCAACGGCGGCGTGGTCGACTCCCTGATATTCTCTGACGAAGGTCACGGCTCCGGCAAGCGCATCAACACTATCGCCGAGTATCGCAAACAAGTGGAGTTCTTCGACCGCCACCTGAAGCTTTTGGACGTCGACAAAGAGACGAATTAGCTCGCAGGGCAGGTCTCTCTCAGACCTGCCACTATTGTCAACCTAGCGCAGTCGAAGGGTGACGCTGAAGAAACCCGCCCCAAGCGGGCTTGTTGAAAAAGTCCCAATGACCGCCATCGCGAGTCCGCCGGCCGCTAGTGTCTTTCAGGGGCAGGCGTGGCGATCTCAACTGTCTGCCTGGCACAACGCATGAGATTGCCGCGGTCGCCTGCGGCGACCTCGCAACGACGTATTCGCGGGTTTTTCAACCCACCCCGAGCGGACGGGACACCCGTCCGTGGCATGTCAATCGTCAGGCGCCCGGTGCCTCGTCACTTCTTCGTCGATCCAGTCCTCTTCCTCCCAGGTCATGCCCTTCCGACCGGGGACCTTCCGCGTGGTCCCGGCGCGGTAAAGCGGACAACTTTTCGGTCCGTAGCAGAAGGTCTCAAAGCGGTACTTTTTCTGCGACGGATTCCATTGGTCGAGGATTATCTCCACCGCCATCCGGCAGCCCCAGATGCAAGTCGAGCATTTCGACTCGTAGGTCCTGGGGTCCAGACGTCGATGCCCCCTCTGCCGGTATGTCCATAGATCAGGCGGTTCTCCGAGGAAAGGTGGACCCTTAGTCGGCGGACCCGCGGGCGGTGTGTCGTCGGGGTTCTTCTCTATTTTGATCCGGCTCGTCTTGTAGTAGCCAGCCGTCTCCAGTCTCGGGTCATCAACAGGAGCCGACAGGCCGCTGAGTTCCATGCCGACACGAAACCGATGCTTGTCGTGCGCGCTCTTACCGACGGCGATCAGAAACTCCCCAGTCTCGTCACCGCACGTTCCGTCGACACGAAGCACATACCCCTGGTAGACGTGCGCCCGCTCATCGAAGGACCGCGAAAGCCGAATCCGAGGTTGCACCGCCACCAGCCGCCCCGCCCACGCGACTTTGTCAATATCACTCTTTGGCATCAGTTGTGCACCATCATGCTTGTGTACGACCGGGTACATAGGTTACACATTAGACCGGGCACATGGGTAACACTTTTTTTGATTCATTCTCTCTTTTGTCTTCATTGGTTCTTGGTCTTTTCTTTGTCCTCGGCAGGTGGACCAGCCG